>Ga0114899_1001200_pt1 | contig 15795 bp, 12 predicted proteins | sample MalvireepMed_215_FD_83497 | JGI IMG/M metagenome (GOLD analysis project Ga0114899, IMG submission 83497) | Marine viral communities from the Global Malaspina Expedition - Malaspina viral metaG DeepMed_215 | ecosystem: Environmental > Aquatic > Marine > Oceanic | place: Mediterranean Sea... | reverse complement strand
TACTACTACTCAGCATTAAAGCGGCAAGCAATAGCCTTTTATTTTGAATTTTGAATTTATTATTTTGGATCATTTATTTTTTAATCTAAAGTGAGGTCAATCATTAAGTTTAGACCAAGAGCATAATTTAAAATGAGATAAATACAATTGGATTGAGTTGAGCTGAGTATTTGACGAGATCTTAGCTAGTTATTTCATTATTTACGAGAAGCGAGTATTGAAACGGTGATCACTTTTGTAACAAAGAATTACCAGTTAATTCTTAAATACCTAAAAAACATTAACTAGTGTTTTTTGAACTTTGATTGATTATTGGCCAGGAACGCCAATAACGGTGTAGTTACCCTTGGTGCTCAAAGTGATGTTGATAACATTTGACGAGTCATTGCGCCAATACCATCCGTGCGAACCAGCAAATGGCACAGTCATCGAACCGCGCATTTCATCACTTGTACTGATAGTGTAACTTTCAAAATAACCCGTGGTATCACCCTCAGGTTCTCCATGAAAATCAAAGTACAAAACACCGCCATCTGTTTTCCAAAAATACTCTATCTTGCCATATTGTTCTAAATGAAACTTATATTCAATTCCGCTGCCTGCCGCAACTTCAATTGTTAAACTATTTTGTTGCTCTTTGGACGATTGGATTACGACTTCACTATTCAAGTTTTCCTGAGATGACTGAGACAATCGCGTAAGTCCAACTGTTTTACCAAATCCGGTAGGGTCTATATTATATTCTGCGGGTAAGACAATTAATAAAAGCACCGCGCTTGCTAAAACTATTGCTGCGACTGTCGCTTTAACGAGGTTTTTGCTCGATGCTATTGGTTGAGTTATGTCATTCATGTTTAAGCCTTGTTATCTCATGTTAGCTTGATATTTAAATTCATACTGAAGCAACAAAATATCCCGTCACCTGAAATCCAATAAAAATAAAACCACCACTCATTAGTAATGTATTGGTAATCGCAGAAAACTTCAAGTAGCTTTTAGAGCGACGCCAAAAACTAATCAGCAACAAAATAAGAGCGAGCGCGATAAACTGGCCGATCTCAACCCCAATATTAAAAGCGATGAGGTTAGTGATTAATCCATCCTCTCCTAACTTTAATTCCTGCAATTTCGTCGCCAAACCAAAACCATGAAAAAGGCCAAAAATTAATACCGCTGTTTGATTCTTAAATGTACTGGATTGGATTTTAAATAGCCTTTGGAAACCACCAAGATTATCGAACCCTTTATATACAATTGAGAATCCAATTATCGCGTCGATGATATAGGCATTAAGCTGAACGTCATTTAAAACGCCATACAAAAGTGTGAGTGAATGACCTAGAGTAAAGAAGCTTACATAAATTAGAATATCTTTAGTTCGATATAAAAAGAAAATAACACCAACAAGAAAAAGTAGATGATCGTAACCGGTAACCATATGTTTAGCGCCAAAATATAAAAATGGCACAATCGCCGGACCTTTATTATTGCTCAAAAATTCTTTGGTCGAGTCATCAACACCGTGGGCCAATAAAGACAATGAGAATAACCCTAAGAATATAATGAGTAACATGACTGTCATTTTCTTTAAGTCTATTAGGGTCATTAATGATCCTCAGGAGTCGTATTAGATAATAAAAACTATAAAGAAATGATAGTAACAGGAAAAGATTGTAAATTAAGCGAATAATATTCTTTAATCAAAAAATCAAAGAAATTTGCTCTATGAGCTTTGAGAAATGCGATGACATTTGAATTGGCAGCTCGGTGCAACACTCAAATGAGCCAGTTCAAATATCATCTAGCAGATTTATACAAATTATTTAAACAAAAACAATGTCGCCTCTCATACTATAAAGTACGAATAGGACCTCTTCCTGCTCTCTTTGTCCGACATTATTCTTGTCCATTGCTTCTAACACATCGTCCAATACCGCCATAAACTCTCCGCAATCGATATTCATACCTTTATGAGTGGCAAGCATATCTTTACCTTTGTAAACCTCAGGTCCACCGGTACCCATAATGAAAAATGTGGCTGCTCCGTTCTTGACGGCGGCGATATCGCTTCCTTCGTATCGAGTCGCTACTCGAGGATTCTTTAGGTGGGTTTCGACTATGTCGTCAGCAATTTTAGTAATACCTTCCGTACAGCCAAGTCTTTCATAAAGTGAAGCAGTCATAACAAGCCCTTTTCATTCAATTAGTTGAAACTAAATTCTAGTATAAAGAACTTCAGACGGTGTATTTTATTAGTGATTAAAATCCAATCTAAAAGAATTTGGACGTTTAATAATATCAAGGCATTAAAGTTGATGCTTTAATGCCAAGAACAAACTAACAACCAAATGAATATTCGAGCAACAGGCCATTTCTTAAGCATGTTTTTAGCTATATTGTTAAAATATGACCAGAACAAATCGCTTTTTAAAAGAATGCTCTATCTATTTTTGTATTCTCGATGCGAAAATTGGTTAAGGCTAATTCAGCCTTACTCATCAAATAATCGAGCTCAACTAAGGCGCCACTTGTGATCTCTCCGGCATTAAATTTAGCAACACCGACTTGGTAACTATTTTTGGCATTATCACATTCAAGGGTTAATGAATTTATTGTTTCCATATACTTTTTATCAATACAGACATACTCAGGCATAACAGACTCCTTTCTTATCAATTGAGTAACAGTTAATTATATCAAATCGAGATATCGTTCGTCAGACGGAGATGGAATGAAAGCAACCTATTTCATTTATTATTCGACTAAAAAATACTGAAGTGCATTTATTTCGCTTACTGAACTATCAAAAATTGAATAGCGTTTCACTTTTTACGTTTCTCTTAGTGATGATTAAGTCATCGTATTTTCTCTAAAACAAGCTAGTTCACAATATAGGTAGGCAGCTATAAAGCTGATGCTTTGCTGATGTCTTTAGAATCATGATTTAGCGATAAAGCACAACAATGAATAAAACTGACATTAGCGGTATAATCACTTCAATTTAATTTCAGTTATCCAGAGTAAGCATTCGAATGAATGAATTTTTTGTAGACAAGTTCCGGGTCGATATGGGGCGCTCTCAAATTATCGCGCAAGACGCGATTGTCTCGATGGAGCCTAAGGTTCTACAGGTGTTACTCATCCTTGCTGAAAATCAGGGACAGGTTGTTTCACACCAAGATATTTTGAATAAGGTCTGGCCTGATGTTCAAGTAGCACCTAATGCTTTGCAGCGCTGTGTGGCGCAACTGCGAAAAGCCTTTAACGACGATGCTAAAAGCCAAAAAGTGATCGCGACTCACCCAAAAATTGGTTATAGCCTCATCGCCAACGTCAATTGGCAAGGGCAGCTCAGCCAATCAAGGGGCGGTGAGCCAATACAGCAAAAAAATTCAAACTCGTGGCGTTGGGGCTTTGTAGCTTTGTCGATGAGCTTTGTCTTGCTGTTACTTTATGTGATGAACCCCTCCACAAATGGATTGCCATTGACTCATTTAAACGCGTTAACCACGACCGATAAAAAAGAATTTTCGCCGACATTTTCTCCTGACGGTCAAACTATCGCTTTTCAGCGTTACGTAGGTCAATGTAAAAACCAGCTATGGGCACTTGACCTGAAGGACAACAAAGAATACTTAATCACTAAAGAAGCAGGGATCTACGGAACCCCTTCTTGGTCGCCTGATAGTTCTCAATTAGCATTTTCTAGCGTCACCCGTTGTGGTCAAGAAAGAGAACTCAGAGGCTGTAAAGATATTCAAACCATCTCTTTTGCATTAGCAAAAAGTAGCCCTCAAACGACTCGCCAATTACTCCGCTGTGATAAACAAGAATACTCTGCTGTTGTATGGCTGAGTAATGAGAAGTTGGCATTTTTTGCTAGCGAAGGAGAGCAAACACAGCTTATGAGTATGTCGTTAACTCATTCAGATATCACTAAAGGACCTCAAGCACCGCCCAGCGTAGAAACTTTATATGAGTTTAGTGACTATCGACCATATTCTCTGGCATATTCTGGTCACTTAAACCAGCTGGCAATTATGCAGCACAACCCAGCACGTGACAGCAGTATGCTTTTGTTAAACCCCGATGACGGAGCCATTGAGCAAGTCGAGTTAGATATCCCTGAAGAATTTAACAGCCATATTTATTGGAACGCTAACTGGCATCCTCAGAAGAATAATTTAATTTCGGCTACGGGAAGCTCGTTTTTTGAAATCGAACTCAACGGAAAAATGGTGGAGTACCCCATACCAACCTTTCAAGGATTACATGACCCTTATGTTCATCCCGATGGCTCTCGAATAATTGCAGCCATGGGGACTTATGATATGGATATTGGCTCGCTACAGTGGCAATTAGATCCTGACAATGCAACTAAAAAGGAACAATTCACATTCAGCACTGAAATAATACATCGTTCAATATTGCCGGAAAGAAATGCCCAATATCAGCCCAATGGCGAACAAATCGCTTTTATTTCTAGGCGAAGTGGGAGTAACCAAATTTGGCTAGCCCCTCAAAGTGTCGACAATCAAACAGGTGAAAATCAAGCCCTTCAGTTGAGCCACTTATTAGCAGACAAATCTGATGTAAAAACGTTTATCTGGTCAATCGACGGTAAATTCATTATTTATATCGCCAGAAGAGCTTTGCAACTACTCAACCTGGACGGTCAAACGCATACTTTGTCCACCCCTTTTAAAGTACTAGATATCTATCAACGACTTGCAGGAGAGCGATTATTGCTGAGTGTTATACATGAGAAAAAAGTGAAAATCATTTCATTTGATATTAATTCAGGTGAATATCAAGAGCTCTATGTGGGCTCAAATAAATGGGCTCAGTTGACCCATGATGAAGTGCTATATGTTACCAACGAAAAAAACCTATTAGGACAAGTTATCAATGGTGAAATACAAGATGTAAAAGGATTGGAAGGTGTTAAGTCTTGGGCAAGGTTCTACTATCGCGATGATCAATTAGTGATTTTAGATGATGACAATAAACTCTGGCTTTATGATACAAAGAGTCAAATAAAAAGTTTGTTATTAGAAGCAAAAGATAGCTTCAAACTGATCAGCGATATTGACCTCGACAATCATCGATTGTTATTTAGCAAAGGCATATCAGCAAAAAAAGAAATTGTGATGTTTTATGAATAAAGAGACTAAGGGCAGCAATCTCACTCAACCTTGAGAGATCTCGCACAAGCACTAATAGAAATAGCTGACCCAAAGCTTCTAGCATAAGCGTTATTATTCTTCTTACAGAATAATAAAACTAAGCCATAAATTATGAACAACCAAGCTAAAAGACAAAACGAAAACAACCTTGACTCAACTCAAGACCGTAGTGACCGATTCAACCTCGATTATGATGGTTATCACTACAAAACCAGAGAAGGCGAGCACCGGGGGCCATTTGCAACTCAATCGACTGCCAACTATGATTTGAACTGTTTTATTCGAGCGTCGCAATTAGAAAAAGAGCTTTTGGACCAGAATTTTGTAGAAGTTAGTTAATTATATAAACATCGTAACGAAATTTCTTCGCGACAATTTCATGACTTGGTTTTTTACCTGACAAAAGTGGTGCGCCTTTAGGTCTTTTGACCACCACTCGTTTTGCCGAACTTTTAAGCGCATTATCTAACAACTCATCGGCGTCAATATCTTCACCGGCCAACAACTTAAATAACCGCATTTCTTTTTTAACTAAGGCTGATTTTTTTCTCGCAGGGAACATTGGGTCTAGATAGATCACCTCAATATCTTCGACCTGCTCAAATGACTCAATACTATTTTTCTGTTGTAATGTTATCCGATGGCTTACTTCTGCAAACTCTAAATTTGACTTAAATAACTGAAGTGCGTTTTGTAGCAATTGAAAAATTGCAAAATTTCTTTCTTGCATCACCACTTCACAGCCAAGCAACGCCATAATTAACGAGTCACGTCCCATACCTGCTGTCGCGTCCAATACCTTAGGTCGATAATAAGGTTTACAGCCGATAGCTTTTGATACCAACTCATTAGCTTTACTGACACGAGCAGCCCGAAAGCCCACTTCTCCATCGGCAAAATCTAACGTTAACCGACTCAGTTTTCCGTCGAGTAGCATATTAAGACTTAGCTTGTTTTCTAGTAATTCAAAAATAGCCTGTTGTTCGTTTTCAGGCTGTTGATGACTGACCAATAATAGAGCTAACTGTTCGGCCAAGCTTTTATTGCTATCTTGAACTTGTTGCGTTGCCTCGCTGTTATTATAAACTTTAAACTCAGTGATCATTTTGAGCCGATGTTTCAACGCTTTTAATACCTGAGTGACGAAGCAATGGTTCAATTTCTGGCTTTCGCCCTCTAAAAGCAACAAACAAATCCATTGGTTCTGCCGAGCCGCCTTTCTCTAAAATATGAGTTAAAAATTGTTTGCCTGCGTCTTGATTCATAACACCTTGCTCTTCAAATAATGAGAAAGCATCGGCAGATAAAATTTCTGCCCATTTATAACTGTAGTAGCCTGCTGCATATCCACCGGCAAAAATATGAGAGAAGCCGTTCTGAAAACGATTAAATTCGGGTGGTATTGAAACCGCCACCTCATCACGGGTTTGATCTAAAACTTTCTGTATTCCTTCAGCGTCTAGCGGCTCACTTAGATAAATTCGCATATCAAATAAGGCAAACTCTAACTGACGTACCATCGCCATCGCTGACTGGAAATTTTTAGCGGCGATTAATTTGTCTAATAGCGCTTGAGGCAATGCTTCGCCAGTTTCAAAATGCTGACTAAGTTTGGCTATCACTTCAGGCTGGTAGCAAAAATTTTCCATAAACTGGCTCGGTAGTTCAACCGCATCCCAAGGGACATTGGCTATCCCTGAAGCTGACAATTCATCAACTTGAGTCAGCATATGGTGAATGCCATGACCAAATTCATGAAACAAAGTGACTACCTCATCGTGAGTCAATAATGCCGCTTTATCTTTTGCTGGCGGCGCGAAATTACAGGTAAGATAGGCAACCGGTGTTTGCATTTGACCTTGCTCTATTTCAAAACGACCGCAATAATCGTTCATCCAAGCGCCACCCCGTTTATGACTTCTGGCGTATAAGTCGAGATAAAACTCAGCAATCACCTTTTCATTTCTAATGATTTGATAATGCCTGACATCACTATGCCAAACGGTCGGATGCTCTACTATTTTAAAGTCGACTTTGAAATGATGTTGAGTAATTTCAAATAAACCATCAATCACTTTATCCACCGGAAAATATGGGCGTAATTCAGACTCGGATATTTGATAGTTTTGTTGTTTTAATTTTTCGCTGTAATAAGCGACGTCCCACGCATGAAAATCATCCACACCCTGTTCTTTTGCGAATTCTTTGAGTGTTTCAAACTCTTGTTTTGCTTGTGCCCGACTGGCTTTATTGAGTTGTTGTAGGAATTCTACTACTTGCTGTGGTGTTTCAGCCATTTTAGTTTCAATTGATAACTCAGCATAATTGTTATACCCGAGTAATTTAGCTTTTTGATTTTTAAGTTTTAACAGCTCAGCCATCACTTCGCCGTTATCAAATTTCCCTTGGTCTGAACCAAGTTCGGAAGCGCGAGTGGTATAAGCCGTGTAAACTTCCTGACGTAACTCACGGTTATCAGCATAAGTTAATATCGCTAAATAACTCGGAATTTCCAACGTAACAACATAGCCTTCCTTTTCTCTTGCCTCTGCAAATGAAGCCAACATTTCTAGTTCTGTCGCTGGCACGCCCGCCAGTTCATTTTTGTCACTGATAGTTTTAGTCCAGCTCATGGTAGCGTCCATCAGGTTTTGCTCAAACTTTGAAGTCAGTTCTGCCAGTCGAGTTTGTATTTGAGAGAATTCAGCTTGTTGCTTTTTGTCCAAATGTAACCCAGACAATTTAAAGTCGATCAATGCGTGTTTAAGGATATGAACTTGAGTTTCGGATAGGTTCTGATTTTCTCGTGCATCATAAAGCGATTTAGTCGCTTGGTATAAATCTTTGTTTTGTCCAAGCTGGGTTGAATATTCGGTCAGCAATGCCAAGGCTTTATCATAAACCTCGCGTAACTCATTGGAATTACAAACGCTATTTAAGTGAGACACTGGCGACCAAATTTTACCTAAGCGATCTTCCAGCCTTTCCAGTGGCAACATAAAATTCGACCAGCTAAACTCATTTTGTTGCACTAAACTATCGATGCTTTGTTGATTATCTTTGATCACCTGTGAAATCGCAGATTCAACCTGATCCGGCTTTATTTGATCAACTTGAGCAATAGGATTATTGGATAATAAAGGATTTTGTAACGATTTAGCTTGATTCATAGTCATAATGAAAATTACTTATAGTTTAAATGAAATAGTATTAGTGAAAGAGCTGATGCAAAATGCAGTTAACAGCATGATTAATGCAAACTAGTTTAAATCGTTCGACTACTAAGATCTACAGAGGGTTAAAAAATGTCTCACTCGACACAGTCAAATTATGAATACGATTATCTTGCTATCGGCGGCGGCAGTGGGGGAATTGCTTCTGCGAACAGAGCGTCAATGCACGGTAAAAAATGCGCTATTGTTGAGGCTAAAGCATTAGGTGGTACTTGCGTTAATGTCGGCTGCGTACCCAAAAAAGTCATGTGGTTCGCCGGCCAAATAGCTGATGCGTTTAAATTAGCGCCAGATTATGGTTTTGATATTGCTGATCCAACAGCAACCATTAAGAACCTCGACTGGAAAAAATTAGTTGAAAACCGTGAAGCTTATATTAGCCGCATTCATCAGTCTTACGACAATGTTCTCGGTCAAAATAATGTCGATGTGATCGATGGTTATGCAGTCTTAGTCGATAAAAATACCGTCAAAGTAGCTGATCGATTGATCACTGCAGAGCATATATTGATCGCCACCGGCGGCCAGCCGATGATCCCAAATATTCCGGGCAAAGAGTTTGCTATCGATTCAGACGGATTTTTTGCATTAGAATCTCAACCTAAAAGAGTGGCCGTTGTCGGCGCGGGATATATCGCAGTCGAAATAGCCGGAGTGCTCAACGCGCTTGGCAGCAAGACCCATTTGATCTTAAGAAAAGACAAACCACTGCGAGAATTTGACCCGATTGTTTCAGATACTTTAACTGAGCAATTAGAAGTTGAAGGAATTAAATTACACCGCAAAACCCAAATCACTCAGATCGACAAAAATGCAGACGGCAGCCTAAAATTAACCAGCGACAATGTCGATTTACCTGAAGTTGACGCAGTGATTTACGCCATCGGTAGACGCCCATCTAACACAGGACTAGGGTTAGAAGACGTTGGAATAAAGCTCGATCCACGTGGCTTTATAGAGACCGATGAATATCAAAATACTAGTGTCGATGGCATCTACGCTGTAGGCGATAATACCGGTAGAGCACAGCTCACCCCTGTTGCTGTTGCTGCTGGTCGCCGATTATCCGAGCGGTTATTTAACGGCAAGACTAATGAAAAACTCGATTATACTGATATTCCCACTGTGGTTTTCTCTCACCCAGCGATTGGCACGGTAGGGCTCACCGAGCAACAAGCAAGAGAGCAGTATGGTGAGAAAGTCAAAGCTTACACTTCAAGCTTTACAGCCATGTATACCGCTATTACTAGTCACAGACAACCAACTAAAATGAAGTTGGTTTGTGTCGGCGAAAACGGTTTTGACGGGAGCGAGAAAGTTGTTGGTATTCATATTATTGGGCTAGGCGCCGATGAAATGCTTCAGGGTTTTGCCGTCGCTTTAAAAATGGGCGCGACCAAAGCCGACTTTGATAATACGGTGGCCATTCACCCGACCTCTGCTGAAGAGTTGGTTACTATGCGCTAAATTCAGATTCTGCATTTCACTCAGACTCAAACTCGACCAAGGACGGTAGAGTTATTTAAAACAATTGTTTCTGTGTTTGCTTTGAATATAGTCTATTCTTTTATTTAACAATAACTTAAAAGTACCGCCGGACTGGAAGCCTTCTCTTTTACATGAACCAAATATTTATTACCAACCCCAAGGGCGGGTGTGGCAAAACGACTATCGCGACTCAACTTGCGGGTTATTATGCAAAAAGCGACCACAAAGTCTTGCTAGTTGATCATGACGCTCAAAAATCGAGTTCAGACTGGCATTCTGGCCGACCGAAAAGATGCAACCCGATCCAGTTAAAAACCAGCTCTAAAATAACGCCTGTTGACTCTCTAGATGTTGATTATGTCATTCACGACATGCCTGCAGCCTGGACTTTGGAACACGTCGAAGAAATCTTGCATAGTGATGATAAAGTATTGATCCCAATCCTTTCGTCACCTACTGATATTAAGGCTGTACTGAGATTTATCATTGGTTTAAATCGAACCGGTATTTTAGAAACTGATATTCAAATCGGATTGATCGCTAACCGTGTTAAAACCAATACCCGCTACGCCAAAGTGCAGCGGGCCTTTTTAGACCGGCTTGAACTACCGATAGTAGGAACATTGCGTGATACTCAAAATTATATTCGAGCAATGGACAGAGGCGTCACAATTTTTGATTTACCACCATCAATGGTTAAACAAGATTTATCACAATGGCAGAGTATTGTAGATTGGCTGGAGTAATCCTGACAAAAAACAATTTTCTCTAATAATTAAGCAAATAACTCAACGCTTTCCTCAGAAACAACTGACTCATCAGAAGCGGGTGTACTTTCAAGTTTTACTGGGCGAATATCAATATCCCACCCGTCTTTAGAAAGCTTAAACACGTCGAGTTCATCGCGAAAACGATCACTCAGTTTATGCAGGTCAGTGGCAGACACAATATGCATTTGGCTATTGGTGAGTGCATCACTATTGAGTTGAGCTAGCCCTCTCATCGATAAGGATACCTCTTCTGCCGCGGCGGACTGCTCTTGCACAGAAACACTAATTGATTCACTGGCTTGATTCACCTGATCAACCGAATTATCTATTTTTGAGAGTTGCTTTTCCATTAAACCTGTCTGTTCAACCGCTGACTGGGTTTTATCATTACTCGAAATGACACTTTTAGATATATTTCTCACAACTCGCTGAATAGACTCAAAAATATTTTGAATTTCAGAGGTTGACTCATGGGTTTTTTGGGATAAATTTCTGACTTCGTCAGCAACAACCGCAAAGCCTCTTCCAGCTTCTCCGGCTCTTGCAGCTTCGATCGCTGCGTTGAGTGCAAGCAAATTGGTTTGTGAGGCTATATTCATTATTGCATCAACAATAGTACCAATCTTAGCGCTATTTTGGTTTAGCTCGTCGAGATCTGAGGCTGCGCTTTGCATATTTTCTTCTAACGAGGTCATGGTATGTACTGAATTAGCGACCACTTTTTGACAATCATTGACCATACTTCTAGCGTAAGCTTCAGACTCTGAAATGCTACTAATATTTGACTTTACGTTGAGGCTGGCCGAATACATTCGAGTAACCACTTCGGTAACGTCTTCGCCAAACTGTGCTTGCAGCATCGCCTTTTGAGTCATATTACTATAGGTTTCAGATAACTCATTCGACATAGGAATCAGCCTAGCTGCAGCTTGCTCTACCGCGTATATTTTATTATCGCAGGTTTCAAATAGATGATTCAAATTCTCACTGAGTTCATGCAAACCGCTTTCTTTATGGTCTTTAAAGCGTCTATCAAATCTAATTTTATCCGTCTGGATCACTTCGTTTAATATTTTAGAATATCGATGTATTCGAGAATCAAACCAAGATTTAACTAACCAAAAGACACCAAATGAAATAATCAAATTTTTTACAAGACTGATTAACGACAACTTGAACGAATGCTCAACAAAGTATCCCAGAATAAACTCCATCGTCACGACCACTAAGATTCCGACAATCCATAGTGTGCGACCCGTAATATTCTCAAACATCAAAATATCTCCTGCATCAATCCATTCGATCGGTAATACACGTAATATCTGCAATAGCTGCAATAGCTGCAATAGCTGCAATCAATTAAGGATAGACCTAAATCTAATTATTTTCTTATATTGATTTCCTCTAAATAAATTCAATTCCCTCTTTAAATGTTCTTATATTTAGAACTATATATTGAATTTTTGACTGTTTATTGATTAATAGTTTAGCAATAAGCTACCCCTTGATGAACTACACTTAGACACATAATTAACGAGCAAACTAATTTTGAGGCGAAACTATGACTAATCCTGTAATTGCTGACAACAAACCCAAAGGCGTCGAGCTCAACAAGGGAGAAGACTACCATTTTTGTAGTTGTGGAAAATCCGCTAATCAGCCGTTTTGCGATGGCTCGCACAAAGGCACTAAATTTACGCCGAAAGCATTCAAAGCCGAAGAAGACGGTACCGCTTATTTATGCGCCTGCAAACATAGTAACAACCTGCCTTTTTGCGATGGCACTCATAAAAAATTTACCGCTGAACAAGTCGGAAAAGAAGGGCCCGGAGTGCAAATTCAGGTTAACCAATTGCCAACGGCGGAAGCGACACCAGAAGAACCAACCGTGGCCTTTATACATGAACTTGCTAATAATGGCTTATCCAAGGTCGGACACCATGGCCCGATGACTTCCATGGGTGTACCGCGTCACTTACTTCCGCACTGGGACGATATTCAAATCATGGTTGCTCAAATGGCGCGTAATCCACTCCTTGAAGATCAAGCAGTTTCGACCCAACTAGTCATTGGCCCTAGAGCCAAAAAACCGCTCGAGTTAAAAATACCACTCTTTGTTTCTGATATGAGTTTTGGCGCTTTGTCGGAAGAGGCAAAAATATCACTATCGAAAGGTGCTGAACTTGCTGGAACTGGAATTTGCTCGGGTGAAGGTGGCATGCTGCCAGAAGAACAACAAAGCAATTCGCGCTATTTTTATGAGCTTGCAAGCGCTAAGTTTGGATTTAAAGAAGAGTTATTAGAAGGCGTACAAGCGTTTCACTTTAAAGGTGGGCAGGGCGCTAAAACTGGCACCGGGGGTCATTTACCGGGCAATAAAAATATCGGTAAAATATCCGAAGTACGTGGAATAAAACCAGGCGAGCCTGCCGTTTCTCCGCCGACTTTTAGTGACTTAAATACAGCGCAAGACTTCAAACAATTTGGCGACCGAGTACGCGAAATAACTGGCGGGATTCCCATCGGTTTTAAACTCAGCGCCAATCACATTGAGCAAGACATGCAATTTGCGATTGACGCTGGTGCTGATTATATTATTTTGGACGGACGTGGTGGTGGTACCGGCGCTGCGCCTGAAATATTTAGAGATCATATCAGCGTGCCAACCATTCCTGCGCTAGCAAGGGCAAGGCGGTTTTTAGATGAGAAAGGCTTATCTGGTCAAGTTACGCTAATCATTACTGGCGGTCTGCGAACCCCTATCGATTATGTTAAAGCATTGGCGCTTGGCGCAGACGGCGTTGCAGTATCTAACAGTGCGATGCAAGCAATTGGCTGCGTGGCTGCGCGTATGTGTAATACCAACAATTGTCCCGCAGGCATCGCAACTCAAAAACCCGAATTACGTCAGCGTTTGAATGTTGAAAAATCAGCGACAAAACTTAAAAACTTTTTTGAAGCTTCTACTGAATTGATGCAAGTGATGGCAAGAGCTTGCGGTCACCATAGCTTAAACGATTTTACCAAAGATGACTTGGCCACTTGGCACCAGCAAATGGCGCAACTCTCGGGTATAAACTATTCGGGTTATTCGTTATAAACTTGTTTTTTCTTTAATATAAATTATGCGCGTTAATTAACTACGTTTAACTAACGCGCACATTCTTGCGTGCGCCAAAACTAAAGCAAATAGCAAGAGTAACTGCCAAAGGTCTAGTGCACCGCTACCACCTGCGCTATCCGAAGTGCCGGTTTCAGTTGATGAGTTTGAATCATTGTTTTCGTCTTCAGAGTTATCCCCGTCATCGTTATTATCTTCCTCGTTTTCATTATCGCTACCAGTGTCATCATCGTCTGTTTGCTCATCGTCATCAGGGTTTTCTTCAATAAAATTTTCAACATAAACAGAGGATAATTGTAAAGTTGCAGTAACTGGTAAATGATCCGAAGCCTCGTCGGTTATATCATTTTCAAATACTTCTGCGTCACTGACTTTAATATTATAAGGAGAATGTAAAATCCAATCGATTGGTGCTGGTTTACTACTAGTCCCTGCGAAAGCGGTTTGCCAACTATCTTCAAGTAGAATCGGATTATTAACCCCACTAATTAAAGTCTCGCGCTCAATTAAAAATTGAATCGTTTCGCTTGAAACACTGGCGTTAAAATCACCAACAGCAATTACTGGCGCAGGCCAGGTCAGCAAGTTTTCTTGGATAAGCGCCACAAGGTCGGCAGCTTGCGCTTGATTTTCAGTTAGGTTTTGTCCATTAACCGTGGCGCAAAAATGACTGTTATAAAATGCCATCCAGTGCTCTGTCTGCTGATTTTCTAGTATCAAGTAATTGACATAACGATTGCTGCCGCAGTTGGTGATCTCAACCGAGCCACTCGCCACCAGATTAAATAAATCTTTTTTGACCAATATAGGGTCGTAATTATCTTCGCCAAATTGATGAATATCATAATCATTTTGCAGCGCGCTTTGTAGATCAACTTGTTGGTTAATTAATGCTTCTTGAATACCAATCACATCAGCATTAATCGTTTGTAAAACATCGATCACTTGATCTGCTCTAGTTTCAGTCCAGTTGCTCGATGAAACGTTATAAGTCAGTATTTTCAAACTTTCACTTTCGACCAAATTAGCCGTTCGTTCGCTTTTTAATTGCGGCCTATCAAAAGGAAATGTTTCATTTGCTACCCTTGGGTCAGTTAGTGCATTGGCCATAAAATCTACCACCTGCGCCTGCCTTTCTGCCGATGGGCCAAACATAGATAAAGAATCATAATTCGTTGTACCGCCATTGGCTGTGGGTATGCCCGATTGATTTTCAGTGAATTGATGATGCTGAGTATCATTGCTTTCGGCGTTATAAAAATCGACCGCGTCTTGCATATCAGTGATCCAACCCACGTGCATTAATGATTTTTTTAAACCTGCGTTTCTTAAAGATGGTGTTTTAAAGCTACCAAAATCAGTTTCTTTTTCGCTGACTTCTTGGCGGCCAATATCTTCTTCCGCTGGCCTTAAACCAATATTATAAAATTGGTTATCGGTGAATAACGGCGGCTTGTGGCAATTATCACACACAGTCTCTTGTTCCCACATTTCCCAGCCTACTATTTGATCGTCGCTCATGGCGCTTTCATCTCCTGCGGTATAGAGATCCCAAGGAGACTGATCAGGAATTAGTGTTCGCTCGTAACTCGCAATAGCCATCGCAATACGCGCAGGGGTGATATTTGTATCGCCAAAGGCAGCCAAAAAAAGCGCGGGATAGTCAGTCGCTTGCAACAAGCCATTTTGCATATCTTGTGGAATATCAGTCGCTAAAGCCAAGGGGGTTATACTGCTTAACTTATCCATAACCTGAAGCCAGGTTCTACCTTGGTGCGCCATTTCTGCACTACTTAATATTGGTCCCAAAGCTTGATTTTCGAGTGAGGCGTTATCGCTCAATATTAATTGCGGGTTGTCTGAGGAACCGTCTAAAGGGTCAAATAATTGATTACCAGCACGCCCATCCCAAAATTGTGTATCGCTAAAAATACCTGTGAAAAACGAAGGTGCAGCTCGCCCAGTTACCTGAACCGAAGTACCAAAAATCTCATTAC
>Ga0114899_1001194_pt1 | contig 15868 bp, 20 predicted proteins | sample MalvireepMed_215_FD_83497 | JGI IMG/M metagenome (GOLD analysis project Ga0114899, IMG submission 83497) | Marine viral communities from the Global Malaspina Expedition - Malaspina viral metaG DeepMed_215 | ecosystem: Environmental > Aquatic > Marine > Oceanic | place: Mediterranean Sea... | reverse complement strand
CAACCCGCCCACGAGGTTTTCTAATCGAACACCCGTTCTAAAACATAAGACAAGACATCTGCCAACACTTGCCATAGAGGTAAATGGCATGTCTTATGTCTAGTCTTTTTCGCGAGTAAATGTAATGCCCGTCGCCGGAATCACACATGACCTAACCCTCGAAGATACGGACGGTACGAACAAAACCGGCCTTATGATGTGGCGGAAAAATCCAGACGCGCGCGGGCGGCGCAAGTGGCAAATCAAAGATACTGAAACGATTGCGCCTCGACTGTTAACGGCGGGTGCTATGCGCCAATCGGAGTTCCCGCCCGCGGTTCAGTTGCCAATATTCGAACGTGAATGGGTCCGCGGGATTGGACGACGCCGCCAGGTAGAAGTCCCCGCCGAGGATGTTCACGGCGTTACCGACGCCGCTGGCGTCGTCAGCTTTGATGATGGACGCTTGCGCCTTGCCCCGAAAACTGTTGAAGCGACCATTGACACTGCCCCTGCCGCAGACAAACCCTGCGGGTTCGCCGTTGTTGACACGGAGTTTTGGGCGTTCATCGAACGCGACGTATACAAGTGGGACTTCACCAATAAACAATTTGTTAAAGGCACCCAGCCGCAAAACGTCGATGTCTTGTACAAGAACGGCGTTTCCTTTTCGACCCAAACATTCGCCCCCGCCTGGAACAGCAGCGGCGACGCCGGAACCATGATTTACAAGGCCGACGCCGACGCGGACTGGACTCTCCAAACCGGGGCAACAACGGCCCCTATCGGTGGCAAGTTCGCCGCCGTCGCCCGTAATGCATCGAACGCGGACATCTTCTACTTGGCCTACATCAAACGGGCCGACGGCACGTTCGGTACAAACCGCGTCGTTTCGTCCACCAACCCTTCGGACTCGACAACCTACAGTACCGAAACAGCAATCGGCACCGACGACTCTCCGATTACAAACCTCTTAGTCGGCGACGACAATCAAGTGTTTGTATTCAAGACCAACGGCGTTTGGACCCTGGAAACCGACGGGACGGTAATCAATCGCACGCCCAATTTTGAACTCGCCCCGCACGTTGACAACTTTAAGACCGCTTTCAACTGGAATGGCCGGATACTTGCCACCGTCGCCCCACGCGGGTTAATGGAACTGCGGCTCGACCACGATTCCAGTCGTTACATTCGACGCGACGTGTCCCTCCGACTTTCCATGCCCGAGCTTACGAAGTATGATAATCCAATCGTCAGTTTGTTTGGCGACGATACGCGGCTCTTTGCGCTTGTGCGTAATACCAGTTCGTATTATCTACTCCAGGCGGAGCTTCGCATCATCGACCAAGTTGCGGATTACCGTTGGCACAATTTGGCGACGTTCACGCCTACCACCATGACCACCAACGGGGACGAATCCTTATACATCGAAGGTATCGCCGACTCCGGCAGCAGCCAGACGCATCATCGCCTCTGGATAGCTATGACTGATAGCGATGCTACGGAACGGCTCGACCCACACTTTCATACCATTTCGGCAATTGACTCGGATTTCCTGCGCGCAACTTCGGGCACGGTAGATAGCGTCCGTCTCGATGCGGGATTCCCTCTCATCAACAAACGGTTTGAAGGCGTGGACTTCGACGTGCGCGGCACCATTGACGGGCCACACACAATCAAAATCGAATATTCGATTGATGATGGTGCGTATACCACGTGGTTCACGCTAAACGAGGACGCGAGCAGTCGTGAATTTCCTCCCGGTCTGGCGGGGAAAGTTTTAGAGCTCCGCGCAACCATCGTTTCAAATGACAGCAACACGCCAGAACTGCACTCGTGGCGAATCCGCACCCAACTCCAGCCCGACCCGAGCCAGATTGTTCCGGTGGAGTTTTATGTGGCGGACGGCCAGCGCTTGCTCAACGGCGTCACGGAAACCTTAACCAATGCCACCATGACGCAACTTCGGACCTGGAACGCGCAGGCGGCGCCTGTCACGATGCGGCGGCCCGATTTTGGTCTCAACCGTGTCGTATTATTCATGCCCGGAACATACCAGGAACTGGAATTACACACCGAAGTGAAACGACGGGCCGAGTATTTGGTATCCGCCATTCTCTTAATGACCGGCGCTAACATTGACACCGGACTCTGGAACCAAGTAACCTGGGACGAATTTACGTGGGGTTAATCAATGGCTAATTCCGCAGATGTTGTCGCAAATGTTGACAAAGCAACGGCGGCACAGTACAATAACTTACGGGCCGATGTTTTAAACACAAGCTCGGGTCATGCGCATGATGGGACGAACGCGCGCGGGGATGCGCAGTTTATTCTCAATGTCGCTGGCGCGCCCTTGCTGTTGCAGAACACGACCGACGCGGTCAGTAACGAAGTCTTGCGCCTTGGCGGGGGCAACCGTGCCCTCGCCATGGACAATGACGAGTTGATTCTCAGCGCCTACCTCGACGACGACCTGGGCGCGCAGACCGAATTCGGTCGGATTACGCACAAAGCGCTCGACGTTACGAACACGAGCAAAGACTCGCGCTGGGAGTTTCAGCAATACACCGCCGATACTCTGCGTGAGGTTGTCGTGCCTGCCGTTACCGCGGATGATACATTGGCAGTGTTAGCGTTGGCGCAAACCCTCACGAATAAAACCATCGACTCCGACAACAACACTATTACGAACATTGTCAACGCCGACATTAAAGCCGCGGCTGCAATCGCCGTCAATAAACTGGCGGCACTAACGGCCAGTGAGATAGTCATTGCAGATGGAAGCGGGTTTCTCGCATCGGCAGCAGTTGCGACTTACCCAAGTCTCACCGAATTGGCCTATGTTAAAGGTGTGACGTCAGCCTTACAAACGCAGATAGACGCTAAAGGTAGTGGAACCGTAACACCATCGTCTACCGACACATTTACCAATAAGACCATCGACGCCAACGGCACCGGTAACGTCATAACCAACATTGGGGCGTCGGAAATCGAGATTGGTCTAATCACGGGTCAGAGCGAGTTAGCAGCGGGGCCTGCTGAAACCGACGAAGTTCTACTGAGCGATGCCGGGGTATTCAAAAAGATAAACGTCGTAGAGTTGCTTAACCCTGAGAATTTCACCGCCGTGACTTTGCCGGCTGCTGCTGACGAACTGTTTATCAACGATGCAGGCGTCGGCAAGAAAATCACCCATGATGACCTACTTTTTGGCGCCAACGGTACGCCGAGCACCCAGGCCCATAGTGACTCGGCGGTGATTGGTACGGCCCTGGATGCCGCCCGGTCTGACCATAAACATGGAATGCCTGCCGCTGGCGGCGGCGGCGGCGGCGCGATTACTAGGGAAGGTGGCAACACCACCGAGGTGACGACGACCAGCACAGCAGCTACGGACCTTACTGCTATCACCAGCTTGACTATTGCAGCAGCGGAACCTTTTGAACTCCTCCTATCCGCACGTAAAACCTCCGGCTTTGCCGCTGACGCTGCTCTTGGCTTACGTTTGAATGATACAGTCGTTGACACCCCATCTACCTCTGGAAGCGGGATTTGGGTCGCAACGGGTACTGATGAGAACCAAAACGGTGGGACAAATGTCCTGGTCAGGCCGCGAGTAACAAATTATCTCAGTGGCAGTCAACATAAATCATCAACCCGCACAGCGGCAGGCGGCTTCAAGCATAGTACGTTCTTCACGGATTCCATGAACATCGCTGATAACCCCAGTGGTATAATTGCTGATGTAGACGTTAGGGGAATGTCCGGTAATGCAGGCGTTACCTTGGGTGTCGATGAACAACACGTCTATAGCTGGGCTACGAGCTAATGCTGTACATCTTCGCTGGATTTCCAGGAAAGGGGCTGGGGCCAGGTGAGTATTTACACGCTGGAGGATTGCAGTATTGCATCGAGACAGTTGAGGAATTGGCAATCCTAGAACACGACCCATTAATTCAAGTACGCAAAGGCGGGGTGTTCATCAACGAAACGGATGAATTACTCTACCCTGTGGAATACCGGATTAGTGACCGATGCCTAGAGGACGGGATTACTTGGGACTGGTTTCACGATTACGCAGCCTTCGGGAATGGGATTACTACACACAAGAGCTTGGCAAGCCCGGAGTATCGGGTAGTAGTCCACGGAACGGAATTGACACTAGATGAATTCCTGGCGGCACGTGGCGCAGTTCCGTTGTCTGATTTGGCCCTAGAGAGTAAGCATATCCGGCATGAGAGTTGGGAGAAATATGAGGCCCGTTGGCTGCCAGGGACTTGCCCTCAAGAGAACCATGTCGTGCATCTTACCTGGTTGGTGACTACTCACAAGTTGCCGGAGTTCGCTTATGAGCGCATTAGGGATATTATTGAAAGGGGGGCTGTGCCGCTAGACCTCGCTCGGTATAGCCAAGAACCAGGCAAGCATTTTTCAACAAGCCGACGATATAAGGGAGGAGTGACCAGACGTGCTTTATAGAAACATCCGTGATTTAGTCACGGGCCAATGGGTCAATGTGCTATTCACCATAGAGAGTGACAGCTTCCGTGTCCCGGCGATTAGCCACCGGGCAAGCGTGGCTGATGCTTTGGGTGTTAACAGGACATCTTTGGAAGTCGTTGATAGTAACGCGGATTTACGCGAGGGCGACTTGATTAGGCTACCTATGCCGGCACAAAAACCGACGCGGAAATCGACGCTGCTAGAAAAAGCGCATCTGGAATGGACCGATGCCGAATTACGGGAATTGATGCAGATTGTAGCCAAGGAGTAAGTGATGGAAAACATCGTAATAACACCCGAGGACGCGGATAAGGTCCTATCGGCCAACCCCGTATTTACCTTACAAGTGAAGTGCATGGCGCTGATTCGCATGATTGAGGAGCGCGATGCGGAGATTGCGCGCCTTGTCGCTGAACTCGCGACAGCCAATGAGGAACGTGCGGAGTAAATGAATCCCGAAATTTTTATCGGCGGCGGATTCGCCGTGGCCGTCGCTGGCTTCCTTGTCCGGTTCTTAACCCAATTGGTTCAGAACCATATGGAACACAACACGCAGGCTTTGAACGCGCTCACCGCCGCCGTCACGGAACTCACACATGAAGTGCGGCTAAGGAATACGACGACTCGTGGGAACTAAGGTGCCACTATCCTGCCGAACCTGGATGCGGTACGCATCGTCAAGCACCGTCTGTATTCTGTCAGCCGCCTTGGCCGCAGCCTCCTGGAGCGCCGCCTCAATGGCGTCCTCATACCTTGCTCCCTCAGCCACGCCACGATGTCGTCTTTGCAGGCGTCCCAGGCAAAGTCGGCGGCGGCGTCAGCCCCAGCCCTCATTACATCCCACAGCTCAGGGTTTTCACCTACCTCCACATCTAACAATTGCGCATCGGTCAACCTTGCGCTATCCGGTGCTGGCATGATTCTCGGCCTCCTTTGGGTAACACTCCCAATGGTAGGGCAACCCTTTATAATACCAAGTCGGTAGTTGATTGATTTCATTAAAACATTTAGAGCACTTTTCACGCTTTGGCATTCGCGACTTCCTTACATTCGGCGGGAACGGCTTTCCATCGGCGGCGACTTACCTTAACCTTTTTGCATACACCACAAAACTCGCCAACGACGGAGAAACCGTGGATTAAGCCGTGCAGTGCTGCTTTGGTAATCGCATCCACTTTACGACGAACCCCACGGTGTGACATTCCCCAACAACGGCAAGATGCGCGTCGCCAACTGCTCTAAAACCACCGTGTCACTGATGCAACGGTCAACCAATGTTTCCATTGCCGATTCGTCATGGTCGAGCGCCGCCCGAACCCATACTGAAGCGGGTAGGTGCATTTTCTGGTCCAGTAATTGAAAGTGGTCCGCCAGCGAGTCCAGTGAATTCCGTCGTAAGTTCAAATGCTTGCGGGCTACCAAGTACGGGTCTACCAACTTCCCTTTCGGGTCAAGTGTCGGCATATCATACTGTAACGCGCGACCGTTCAACATTGCACGGTCATAGAACAACCCGTTATGTGCAAACAGTATCGAATACCGACTCAATTCCGAGACCAATTGCGCGACGAGCTTTGAATCGTCGCTCCCCGCGCGCTTAACCCGATACACCTGCGTATCGCCGCCCCACGGTTTAATCACGCCGCAGAGCAATCGCCCGTATACCGGGTCGAGTCCAAACGTTTCCAAGTCAAAACTTGCGGCCAGTCCCATTGTGCCTTTTGCCATCTTATCCTCTCTTTGGCCGAATAATCTTTCGGCTTTTATGTGCATCGTCGCGCACTCGTTCAATCACGCCGGCTTGTTCAGCCTCAGTTAACCAGCGGGAAACCGTCCTCGGAGATACGGCCCGCGTTTGTTTCAAGTCTGTCACTAAGGAATCCAGAGACACAGGCCCAGCTTGTAGCGCGTCTTGTATTGCTGCAATCCCAGCCCCGTACCCTTCTTCCTCAATCGGCTCAAACAACCCCGTTTCGTAGTCAACATACAACGTCTGCGAGGGCGGGTGTGTTTGCCGCCCCCGCGTCTTTTCGTAGTTCAGTTTCCACTGTGTCTGCCCCGAGTTGGCGCTCAAACGCAACACCGTCCCAGGGCGGTCTGTCCAGATGCCGCTGCCACGCGCGTCGTATTTGCTCCCATCATCCAACCACTCGGACCCGGGCTTGCGAACGTGGTGCGCGTATATTAGTGTGAAGTCGTTTGTGTTTTCTTGTAAGAACCGCAGGCCGGTAAAGAATTCCTCCCCGACATCGGAACTGTTTTCGTCACCACGCACAAACGCCCGGAGCGGGTCGAGCACCAGAATGTCGGGCCGGATTTCCTCTAGTATGCGACCCAGGATTTGGATGCCGACGGGCTCGTTCAGTTTCAAGGATTCCGTTGTAACCAAGGCCAACATCTTCGGTGGCAAATCGTCATACGCAGTTGCCAAGCGCCGGGTGCGTTTTTGATATTCCCCCTCGACCACTTCCGATTGTATGAGTAATGTCCGAAAGGGGCGCGCAATTCGTCGCCCGAAAAACGCGCCACCACTCGCCAACTCAAGCGCCAATTGTAACAACAAGTACGACTTCCCGCTTTCCGAAGGGCCGATAACGCACATCTTCTCGCCCATCACCAATATCCCGTCTTCGATTACCGTCTCAACCGGAAAGTCGGCGGCAAGAAACTCCTCGCACCAATACAGTGTTGGCTCATCCATTAACCCTCCCAGTCGTTTAGGTCACTCCAGTTCGGGCCGGTGCTCACCTCCACGCCCAACAACGGGGACAATAAGCCGTCCAACATTGGGGTCAAAACGTCATTACAAACGAACGCCACCTTGTCGTTCCGTACCAAAAGGTTTAACTCGTCGTGAACGCATGAGACAATCGTAGCCCAGGTGGGGTCAAGTTGGTTGTGCACACGGACAAGCGCGAGCTTCAATAAGTCCGCCGCCGTTCCTTGTACAACCATAGGCACGCACTCCATTTCAGCCTTGGTTTGTTCGCGCGTCCTGTGGCCCTTGCCAAACGGCGGGCCTTCCCACACATGGCGTAACCAACACCGGCGCCCGAACATAGTCTCGACATAACCTTTCTTGTAGAGTTCGGGCACGAGTTCGTTCCGATGCCAGTCCGTTAGACGGGAGTAGCGTTTATCCATACTCTCGCACCAATCTTCCGCTTCCTCTTTAGTCAACCATGTGGCCGACCGGCGGATGCCAGCGCCCCGTGCCCGATTCAACCAAGCCATTGCCATGCGCTTCCCAATCTGCCGCTGTTCCTTATCCACCTCGTCGAAAGGAATCTGAAAGGCGAACGCTGCGGCTTCTTTATACGCATCGCCGGCCCCAGTGACATCGTTCTTCCAAACTTCATCATCGCTAACCAAGTAACCGATGATGGGCTCCTCGCGGGAAACGTCCACTTTAACCCATGTCCAACCCAGTGAGGCAACGAACGCCCGGCGAAAGCGCTTTGCCCAATCTACCATATAAGGCCGTTCGGTGTCGCCGTGATGTAAGAGCGCCATGACGTTTGGGTTCCGTGAAGCCACGCGCCCTGTTTCCGGCGCCTCCGGCCCTTCCTCCCCAAACTCGTCGTAAGCTCCAGCTTGAATGTACGTCGGATGTAACCGCCCGTCCGGCTGAATGAACGCTTTAATGCTCCTTGATTGCCGGAGTGATTGCTGTACGCTTGACCAAAACTCAAGGTCGATAAGGACAGCATCGTCACACCCGAGCCGGCGCAAGGCGCGTAACGCGCGCATGTTAGACGACGGCGCAGCCGCCGACTCTACAAACTGTTCCGGGAGCGCCAGCCCGGGTGGAAGGTAGCGTAGTAACGTTTCGGCCCCCGTTTTTATTCCGCCGTGACATGAGCACGCGTCGAGTTTCTGCTTCTTATCGCACCCAGCCGCATGCTTGAGCCGACCCTTTTTGACACTCACCTCCGCCACTTCCCACCGTTTCGGTCCGTACAACAAGCGGCGTTTGTCCGCCGACGAGTTCCAGTTAATGTCGTAGGGGTATTCCTCGACCAGTCGCGATTTGGACGACGTTGCGTTTTCCTCTAAGTAGTCGATAAACGTATCCAACACGCTTTCGTCCACCGGAATTCCCGTTTCGTGCATTTGCGCCAAGACCGACGGGAGAGGACGTTCAAGTCGCCAGTACAACTCGAACAACTGTTCGGATTGCAATTCAAGAACCAACCGGTGATACAGTTGGAGCGTCAGGTCGGCATCTGCTGCGGCGTAGGCTACAAACTTCGGGTCGGCAGGCGCTAAACCTTCAACAGCTTTCCACTCGGTTTGTGTCCGCCCCAACTCAGTCCAACTCAACATCTTCAACCCTGTCCGGGGACGGCGCAAGATGTAGGCCATGACCATCGTATCATCCACCTGGTCCACGGCCAAGCCGAGACGCTGACAAATCCCGATATCGAACGCCACATTATGACATACCTTTCGCACCGCTGGGTCGGCAAGTAAGTCGGCAATACACTGCACACTATCGGTTGTGTAGCGAGCCTCATTCGGACGACGACTCACGGAAAACCCAACCGGCATACCAATTCGCGGACAGAACTTGTCATTCCATTTCGGGTTCGTCGTCTCAAAGTCCAGACTGAACACGGAAGCGCCGTCCAAGTAAGTCCTAATGTCCGCGCCGCTAACCAATTGATAGTCCACCACCGGAGCGTCGGCTGCTGTATCGAACACCTGTTCTAATACCCGTCCGACCTCCGGCAGACGGTCGCGGTTTCGCAGCACCGCTGCCGGATGTAAACACGGGACGACCGTCCCCTCCCAGTTGCCAAGCTCGGCGGGGAACCGCTTGCCCATCACCGAATTGATTTTGGCCTTCGGCAAGAACAGTTGGGTTGCTGTATTCCCCAAGGTTATAATTATCTCAGGTGCGATTTCGGCAAGCTCCGAACCCAGTGCCGGCAACGCATCCGCAATCTGTTGTTTGGTCGGTGTCGCATTCTCGTCCGGCCTGTACTTGACAACGTTGGTCAAGTAATACGGGACGTCGGGTAACGCTTTACTCAAGGCCCATCGCAGTAATTTGCCCGACGGTCCCACAAATGGGCGACGTTGTTTATCTTCTTCCGCGCCCGGGGCCTCGCCCAAAACGAGTAACGTACACGGACCCGAGCCGACAAACTCGCCGGGCACGAAGGTTTTACTCAACATCTGTCGCCTCCGGTCTGGCGCCTAACGCTTCATACTTGTCAATAATCTGTTCAGTCTTGTAGAGGTAGCGGGTTAAGGCGCGTTTGGTTGCCAGATGCGCAATATCGGCGGGTGTCAAACCGTGCCAGCGTAGCCAGTTCAACGTGACACTGATGATGTCAAGCAACTCGTTGATTTTGTGGGACATATCTTGGGCTTGCTTAATCTCAACAAGTTGCCATTCTAATGCCTCGGAAAAATGTCGCTCAGGCAAGGCGTTTGTACGCTTGCTAGATGCGGACCACGCTATCCACGCCAACGCGAAGCCGCCCAATAGTTTGGTTAACGCGGCGGCTTCCACTTGTATAGACCGCGTATCGCCAATCCCACCATTATGATGTTCAGCGGAATCAGACCCCATGCCCCGGTCAGATAGGTCAACAATCCCCAGTTGACTTGATTCATTAGACTCACGACCCAACCGAGCCGGCTTTGATTGGTAAGCAAATACATTACGCAGACGGTCCCGACCGAGGCGAGCAACGAAACATAAACTTCCATACAACATTATCCCTCCTCAGCGCGCAACTCATGGGTCATTTCGCCGGTTTCCTTTGAATAAAGGCCGGGAGATTCCGCGCCTTCGGTGGCACGAAAGTGCGCACCTTGAACCGTCGGATTCACAAACTCAATCATCGCAAAGTTTGCGACGTCCATTAAGAATTCCGTGTTTGCCGTATTTTGATACTCGGCCCAACGTAACAGAAGGTTGCGGAACATATCCGTCTTTACGTTCCAGGTGGGATTGCGCATACTTCCGTACTTAAAGTAAGAAGTAGCCATACGGTCTAACATGCCCTGTAAAAATGGTACGTCAATATGTGTAACCGGAATGCCGTCCGGCCATGTTAAGTTAATTTGCATCATCCTCCACGACGGTCAACGTTTGAATCGATTGAATTCCACCAATCGGGATTGTCATAACCCCGATGTACTGTGTACAACAGTCCTCCGCATCCGTCGCAATGCTATGACCAATCACCAACCCCTGGGCGCTCGTGCGTAGAGCGTGGCCAATCGTCCTTACGGTAAGCGGCACCAAGTTTGCAACCTCATTCGAATCTTGCCAACCGGATAACGAGGTTGCGTCAATCCAGCAAACGGAAACAATTTGTCCTATGCGTTCTTCAAGTGTCATAGTTAATGGGGCGACCGAAGCCGCCCCTTTCCTCCAGTTGATTAGACTTTAGCCAGTTCGTCCGCCGAGAACTTTGCCTTGCTCGTGGGCTTTCCCGACAACACCTTGGGTGGCCGGGACAAGGGGTAAATCCGTTTCAGACTCAGATACCCTTCCTTATCTTCGACGACCCGCCCGTAAAACTTGACCGACTTTAACTGTTTCCCGATTTCCCGGAGGGTTTTCTCGGTAATCGCGCGCTCGGAAACCTTTGGCTTGTTCCCGTCCATCATCAACATGACTTGTTTGACGAACGTTTCTTCCTGTTCGTCCGCGCTAATCTCGAATTCCCGCCCGTCTTTGGTCGTCCCACTGAACCCGCCAAACGAGTACGTCTTGCGCGGGCCGAACCGTCCGTCGTAGTCGCCGCCCACAATCTCGGTGGACACGTCGAAGCGAATACGTCCGTCGTCCCAATAGGAAATCTCGGGGTCTTTCACCTTCAACTGATAGGTGCCCTTCTCCACATCAGGTCGGGTTACGTCGTCGAGTGTATTGTAATCGTCAAACCATGCCATAACTATGCCTCTCCTTGCGTTTTTGTGTCGATTGCTTGTGTTAACATGGCCCATAACTCCGGCCACATGAGATTTACCACTGGGCGTGTCAGGCCCGCCTTTAACAATTTATGCTCCCATTGACACTTCGTGAGATACTCCCCTTGCGTGATTAGGTGTGTGGCGTGTCCCGGAATCACCTGCCCATCCTCCGCTTGCTCCGGCACCGTCTCCATATAGAAAACGTTTTGAAAGTAATGCGGGAGGTGCAGTCGGAAACTTCCCCGCAGACTCGGATAGTAATCGAAGTCCATCCATCCCGGGTCCCCGGCCATTGTTGTCTTGCCACTTTGCTTCGACTTTTTCTTCTCCATCACACGCGCCGTCGTTATAACGGCACAACCCAAGACCGAGGGCATAATGCGTAACATCATGCTGAACATCTGATTAAGCAGCCCATCCCACTTGGCAAAGTTGCCCTTCTCATCATCCCCCGTGTCGAACGTATGTTCATACAACAAGTCGAACTCCGACAGGCCATCAATCACCAAGACGTCGAGCTTGTCCCCGTTCTCCGCATCGTAAATCAACTTGCGCGTAATCAAGTCGAACTGTTGGAGAAACTCCGTACTGTCCAACAGCGGGCTGGTTAAGCGGAGCGACGTTCCGTTCTGTGTCTGTCGAAATTCCTCGGGAATTTCTAACGCCGGATTGTCCTCGGCGCCGAACGAAATGAGTTTGCCGTCCGCGACCGGCTTGCCAAACATCCAGTCCCAAAAGGCGCTTACAGCAAGCCCGGTCTTGCCAGCGCCTCCGGCCCCGTACAACAATGTCCCAGCGGCGGGCATGTATTTATTCATCAATTTCACCCATAGCAAAGTCGATATAGTTCGACGCGAGGTCTGCTAGTTGGTCAGTAAACGTTATTCCCGTCCTCAAAAGCGTGCGGTGAATATCATCGCAATATTTCCGCGGCGAATGGTCCGGCGAACCCCCAACGTGAGATAAAACTTGCAGCAAAACTTCACATTCCGTTTGACTCAACGTAAGCGCTACGGTTACCCGCTTCGGGCGGGTCGGGTCTACAATTTCTGCGTAAGCCATTTAATCCTCTCCTTCGATTTCAGTTTCCAGACTCGGCTCTAAGTCTAACACATTGGTTAGCCCTTTGTCAACATAAAGCTCCTTTTCGATTCCAGCCACGTCTCCCCCGGTGACTTCCACCGCACACCGTGCCGAGTACGGACACCAAGAACACCGGCGGGAGTAGGTCGGCGTGTCGCCAAACGTCTCGCGACCGTAACTTAAGATGTCGGCAACCGTCCGGTCATGCGCTTTCTGTGTATAGACAATCGCAATAGGGTCCGGCGTTTTAGCCGAGAGTCCGGTTGGTACACACACATACCGATACACAATCAGCGGCTCGGGATGATGGTGACGCAACATAGCGGCGTAAAACCGAATCTGCGGCGTCCACAAAATGTAGTCCAACGGGTTAGTGGCCGTCGTCTTTACGTCCACAATCTCCAAGGTATCGGTGCCCTCCGAATCCGTGTACCTACAGTACAAGTCCGGGCGTCCGTGCAACTTGACACACAACGCATCGTCCGAAAACTCGGCTTCGACATTCGCCTCCGAAATCCATTGCTGCTTCCACAACCAGTCCGGTACCCGTGACAGCGCACGTTGAACGCCGGGCAAGTAGCGCTTAATCAACTTCGCACTGTCTTTCGCGTCCCGGTCGGCGTACTCTTGCGCCAGTCCTTCCTTGCCGAGCGAGAACAAATCGTTCAACGTGGGGACTTCTCCATTGTTGTCGTAAAGCCACCGTTCAACTGCGTAATGAACCGCCGAACCCGAGGCGAGGGTCGGTGACCGTTTCGTGTCGGCTAACCGGAGCTTGCGCACATACCGCAAGTGATGCGCTAACTGACAGTCATGCGCTTGTGTCAGTGCAGATGGTGTCGTTTCAATGGTGTTCATTCGTGCCCCCTATTCGAGTTCAACAATGAGTACATCCTCATCATCGTCATAGTAAACGTCCGACAAAATGCCAGACCCTATGAAATGCGCACCGTCCATCTTGTCAGCAATCCGCTGTTCACAGGCGCGCATTATCAACTCGTCGCGCACATCCTCGAACGCCACCAAATCGACAACATCTTTCATGCCAAATTTGTATCGTGTTGGAAACACAACCTCTCCTTTTCTTTCTGAGTTTCAACCAGTCCCTTAGTATAACCCCAAAGCTAACCATTGTCAAGTCTTAAGGTCAATACTCTCGACTGATGATACGCCAACGTCAAGACTCTTTTGTAAGGCTGTCCGCACATTCGTCGGAATACCCGCGTCCTTCAACTCCGCATCCGAGGCCGCAAACACGCCCCGCGCATTTCCAAATCGGACCAACAACTTATGAATCCGTGCATAGCCCAATCCCGGGACCGCATTGAGAAGCGTACCCTTGACTGACGACGGCTTATCGGTGCCAGCGAGCGCCCGGCGATGGGCGGCATCTGTTAATGAAAGCACAGGCGAATACTCCAACAAATCTTCTAAAATTTCCCGGTCTGTTGTTCTTGCGGGAACTATTGTAAGCCCACACATCTGAATTGAAATCAGTTCCCGTACAACCTGCGGCCAACTCTCCCGAAGTGTAGCCACGGAATAAAGCTGGGCAAACTCTCGCAAGACCACAATCCCAACATCACTCACGTCACGAACTGTGCGGAGCTGGCGAGCAAGTCTCCGCTTGTACATACTGTCAATGAAATCGTCGGGGCGTTTCATTTCGCCAACTACCACGCTTTCCCCGCTTACGAAAACTAAGTCCACGCGATACGGGAGCGTTGTATGAATCACGCCATCGTCTAGTGTGAGTGTTGAAAATTCGTGCGGGTCCACGTACAAGGCTGTGGCGGGGCCAAGTTTCGTTTGGCCCCACCGTAACTCATCCGCAACACAATGAAATCGGGCGTCGCCTGTGTTATTTGACTGTTGCAATCATTTCCCCCCATTGTTGGAGTACCAAAATTTGCGCGTCCGACTCGACGGCACGTTCGCAATAGATTTTCTTGACATGAGCAATGGCTTGGTCTGCCGGACTGCCATCCAACATGGTCAAACCTGCGAGTATCGTTCCCGTGCGTCCGTGTCCGCCAACACAACCAATCTCAACCTTGTGGTCGGCACGGACTAACGTGACAATGACACGGATAACTTCACGGAGTGTTTCAATCGGTGGCGCTGCGTAGTCTTGTAACTCGACGAGGAGCACGGGATAGGGAGCGGTCGATTCCAACGTAACTGTGACCGGAAAGTCGGGCGAAACGGTCAGCGCATTGTGCTCCAGCCATAGTGAATCCAAGTACACGCCGACCGTAGGTGTGTCTAGCTCCGTGTTTTTGGCTTCCCTCAAGTCGGAGTAGGCAGAAGCGTACACGGGCTTGTTCAACGCTGTAATGTGAACGGGAGTCATAACGTGGAAACACGTGCGCGTCCAGGATTTACCAACCTTCGAGTTCGAAGTTGGTCCGACGGCCCAGTCTTCGCTCCCCAGGGTTTGGACGTACTCGAACGCCATCTGACACTCAACGCACATTCCCGCCAATTCGGTGGGTGCCGCACAATATTTACACATTTCCATTTGATGCACCGCCACGATAAACTGATTTCGTGTTAAGGTCAAGGGTAATAAAGTCGCCATCGTTCAAAGTCACCGCCGATGCCATGCCAACAATACATGGCTTGTTCATTTCCCGCGCCACAATCGCGGCGTGTGATGTTTGCCCGCCGACTTCTGTAATAATTGCCGCAGCGTTCAACATCGGCCCGATAAGCGCCGGTGTCGTATGATGAGCCACCAGAATAAACCCGTCCTCAAAACGCGCGTCGTCTACAGTTTCCTCCGTAATGCGGCGAACATAACCGGAAATTGTACCCTGTCCAACGGCGTAAATGCGGGCGGATTCTGCCGCCTCTAACGCCGCATCGGAAATCGGACGAAATTGTGTTACAATTAACTGTCCCGCCGCATCGATAACAAACTCCACATCACTTGGAGTTTCGCCAAACCACGTGGTCAAATCCGCATACGCAGTCTGGAGTATCATTGGTGTGTCATGTGAAAAGTCACGGTTTAAAGTAAACGCCGGCGCCACCTTGCCACTCACCAACAACTCGCCCGGGCCGCAAACGACTTCCATTCGTGACGCGTTCAAGTCATAGCCGTACAAATCACGCGATAGAAACGTACCAGCGTATGGTCCAAAAATCATCGGTTGTATCAAACACGGGAGGGTCGCCGGCACTGCGATATCCAACTTTTGGCCGTAAAGTTTGGCATTTTGCGACGCGAGGCGTACCTCGCTGATTGCCCCCAACAGTCGTCCACGTTCGCAATTTGTTTGCGTCAAAAACATGCCCGCAAAACTTGCCGCGGATGAATCTTCAACGCGGGCCGATGAACGGATTGCAAAAAAGCGGGTGT
>Ga0114899_1001191_pt1 | contig 15883 bp, 15 predicted proteins | sample MalvireepMed_215_FD_83497 | JGI IMG/M metagenome (GOLD analysis project Ga0114899, IMG submission 83497) | Marine viral communities from the Global Malaspina Expedition - Malaspina viral metaG DeepMed_215 | ecosystem: Environmental > Aquatic > Marine > Oceanic | place: Mediterranean Sea... | reverse complement strand
CCCATTAAATATGCTTATCAAATCCTGAATATAACGTTCAGCGCTTTTGCCACCGAATCTAGTCGCACCGAACTCACCGATAAATATCGGCACCCCGTGTTTCTTAGAGAACAAGTATGCAGGCATCATTACTTTTTTCAAATGATCACGATCCCATTCAACTCCATCAATAACTCCGGGATAGTTAATTCCGATTTTATTTTTCCCTAGACCCTGATGTGTCAGCCCACCAGGCATATACATGTGAGGGCTATATACAATTTTCTCATCCTGAATCACCTTCATATACTCGAAGGAACGAAAGCTATTATTCACTAACTTATAATTCGCATCACCCAGAACAGATTCAACAATTACAAAATGCTTGTGATCGTACCGCCGAATTTCCTCGATAATTCTCTGAGCCAATGCATTCCATGCCAAAGGCCCATTATATTCACCTTTCGGGACCGCTGGTTCATTTAGTAGATCGTATCCAGCTATTACATCACCCTGACTTGAATATCTTTCCGCAATCTTACCCCATAACTTTACCACCAAATTTTGAAATTTCTCACTCCTCCAGATTTCATCTGTTGGCTGAGTGCTCATATTACTTCGTATACCCGGAAAGGTGTGAGGATCAATTATTATTTTTACATCATACTCCACTCCCCATCTAATAATTCTATCAAGACGATTCCATGCAACTATGTCATAGGAAAATGGCGGCGTCTTAGTCAACAGCGGCCTATCATTAAAGCTCACGCGTAACACCTGCCCCCCATAACGGGCGAAATCTCGAATATCGACCTCGTCAATACTACTCAGCGCAGTTGCACCACGGTAAGGCATCCACTCCTGACTAGCAAAAGCGGTAGAGCACGTTATCAACGCAGTCATAATGATATAGAAGTGAAGAAACGAAACCTTCACACTTGGCACTCCTTACCTTCAAATTGCATTCTATTGGGTATCGTTACACGTACTGCCAACGCCAATACAAGCATTGGATAGCTAAAGAAAAATACATGCCCCGCCGCATTTCCTGCCACGATGGCTAGAAATGCTACAACTCCGGCGAAATTGTATTGCGATACTCCACGATGAACCTTGATATTCCCATACCGTATAATCGCCAGCCCCCATCCTATATAGGCCAAAATTCCCAATATCCCCCAACCGCCCAAAATATCTAGACCATCTATTTCTGAAAATCGTATACTTTCGTAATAAGTGAATTGGGCAACATAGTTCGAAAATCCAAGACCCAATAACTTATCTAATGTACCGCCTTCCATAAATGCGGAGATAGCTTTATGGGCCAATACGTCCCGCTCGCTAAGAAGCGCCGAGTAAACTCCCAAGTACTCTATCTTTTCTGCCAACTTTTCCGCCCCGGCGCTACCCGCTAACAACCCATCCACAAACGCGTCCGTCAGCCATTTAACATTAGTTAATGCGAACAGCATCGCAAAACATACCATTGCCAAAAGGCAATATCTCCCCAATATTCCAACCCTGCCAGATAATTCAAAATACGCTATCAACACGATGCCGAGAGCCAATACACCGAACCCACTTTTCGTACCTATAAGTAGCAACACGATCACGGAAGATACCAACACAGCCACCCTAACCATAATTGTTTTTGCCATTATGACTAGGACTAGCGTCGACAATGCAAAGACGAAAGTCAGTTCATTATTAGCCGGAAAGAAAAACTTAGATCCGGCCTCGAATTTTTCATATGTTGCCAAACCCACACCAGTTACGGCCGAGAACAATATCGTAGCCGCTATAAACGTCCAGTTCAGAACATGAAACCTCCTGGCAAAAGTTTCACCATGTTTTCGCAATCCTAATTCCATAAACATAAAAACTGCCACGAAAAGCCCGAGCCCTCGAACTAATGGGGAAAGATCAAACACCACGTTCCGCAAGCCATAGCCATTTACGGTCAAGCGATAAAATATTAACGCAACCAAAGCAGCAAACATTATAGAACAGTGAACCAATAACCTCGACGGAAAACCGCGCAGCAAAAATAAATATGCAATAGCGAGTATAATAAAAATGGAAGCGATGTTAGTAATAATTTTTGAGGTTTCGCCTCCAGTCACAAATCCCTGAATAACCTCATAAATTGGCCACAGCGCTATCATTATCATACAAAGCTTAGTTATCATCTTTATTCAATCCGCCCTTCAATACTTGGCGGTATATATCCATCAATCTCTCGTAATGCTTACTTGCGGAAAACTGAACAACCGCTTTCTCCCTAGCACGACGCCCGAAGTCCTCTGCTATAGCTCTATTATTGTTCATGTATGTTACATACTTCCCGAGCTCCTCTCGGTTTCCTGCTTCAAAAATTAGGCCATCACGTCCGTGTGAAACAACCTCCGGCATTCCTCCAGAATTACTACAGATCACTGGTTTTCCGCATGCAAACGATTCAACGATCGTAAGCCCAAACGTTTCCGGCCATTCCGACGGTACAATTACGCAAAGACAATTTCTAATTTCCTTAATCAGATCATCTCCAGACATCGCGGCACATACTTCCACATTAGCAATCTCATTTACTAGAAGATAATTAATCAATTCACTCTTTGCGTTGCCCTCCCCAATAATTTTCAGCTTAGTCGAAGTTCCGAGCTTCTTCATAACGTCAACCAACGTAAAAACACCTTTTATTCTTTCAATTCGCCCGAAATATAAAAAGTATTTCCCGGGCACATACTTGGGATGCAAATTTTCAGTATCTATAAAATTATGAATAGTACTTATTCTCTCTCGATCCACCCCGCGCGAGATCAGCTTATCTCTCTGATATTGGCTAACCGCTATAAATTTATCTATCACGGTCGCGCTCCCCATAGAGTGCGATACATATGCCTCCATGCCGCTCAATATCGACCTGCTCAATTTTCCCCTATTACATTTGTATAACATAGCCGGCCAATATTTTCCGACGGAACATTTTTCACAAATTTGGCCGCCCCTCGTCGACGTATATACCGGACATACCAATTTATATTCGTGCAAAGTCTGAACTATTGGAATTCCAAGTTTCCTTGCGACAGGTAATATTGCAGCCGTGAGCTTTCCGTAATATATGTGGAGATGGATAAGATTCGGCCTGACCTTTGTCAGCAGTTCGTTAAACTTAGTCGCCGCATTTCGAGAGTATATATATTTGCAGATGTCTGACGTTTTTGGATTATTAAAATCCACAGACTTTGGAAAGAATTCCCCAAATGTGCTTGGCAAATTCTCTGGATCATCAGCTGCAAACGGAACCACTTCGTGCCCGTATTTCATGAGCAGATTTTGCAGTTCTAACATATATTTATCAGAGCCGCCGATTATTCTATAATTTTGCCCAACATTGACTATTTTCAACCTTCACCTCATATCGACACAGAAGCGTTTATATATGTCGAATATTGATAATGTTTTTATTTTACTATCGGCGAGATACGCGTGCCTCTAATTGCGGACACAGCCCCTCCAATTACACTTTTTAACAAATGCACATCCGCCGTTTTAAGAATTCGCGCTGCACGTAATATAACGATCGGAAATAAGTAAATCCACCATGCATTGGGATAGTACTTTTTAGCATAGCGGATTGAGCTTCTTGTTTGGCACCTTAGAATAAATGGTCTAATCCCACGTCCGGAACCACCATGTTTATGAAAGACTTTAGCCCTATTATCGATAACCAGTGTCAAATCTGCCTTTGTCATTCTTTTACACCAATCGGCATCTTCCCAATACAAAAAGTAACCTTCGTCCATCAGTCCGATACGGTCTATCGTGGCTGCAGGAATCATCATACATGCCCCTGAGATATAGGCATCCGCAACAAATGTTGACTTAATCCGGTTGCTTTTTCTCTGCCCTCGAATCAACCATGAGTATCCTAGAAAAGGAATTACATACCCCCCCCCATAGGCTTGGAGTCGGCTTCGATCGTCATAGTCATAAATCATTGCTCCCAACGCCCCGAGGCCATCTATCCGCGCCGCAGATTCGACTAAGCGGCCAATAGTTTCTTGGTTTACGATTGCATCATTATTTAAGAAAAAAAAATAATTTGAATGTAGGTTATCAGCAGCATACCTAATGGCGGCATTACAGCCCGAAGCAAATCCAAAATTTTTCCCAGACAACAGTAAATAAATTCTGGCATCTAAGTTGTGTCGTGAGGTTCGGATGTCCTCAGTTTGCAGATGCACAACAGATAATACGACGTTCTTTTGGTTGGCCCAATCAATAATCTGCTCAATTGAACCATCAGTAGACCCGTTATCTACAATCAATATCTTGATGTTTAGAAAATTGGAGGCCATCACCGAACTGGCACAATTAATAGTATCCTTCCATCCATTCCAATTCACCAAAATTACCATAACGGATGGTTGGCCGCTTTCGACTACAGATGAACTCATGTATTGCTCCCAAGGTTAATCAACATATTCCAACTTTCTCAGCCATTCATTTTCTCGATTTTTCTGATAGAAGGGAATTAGCGCTTTATTCTTCTTATACGAGTAACCACGAGACACGTCAATCGACTCAATTGCTGATCCAATCAGCTTCTGACTAACTTCCAGTTCACAAAATTCAGCGATACATGCAAGCTTCACGGCGGGTTGCCTTAAAAGATCCTCGTACCTTATAGTCATTGATGAACATTCAATGTTTTCAGTAACAAAAAACGCGTGGCTGATATATTTTTCCCACAGGTTAAATGCTCCCTCAATATCAACTGATAAGTGCGACGTTGTAATGCCCAATGCGCGAGCACGCAATGATATAATTTTGGATTTTAACTTTTTCTCATGACGAGAAGTGGCAACCTCAATCCTGCGAAGTTCCCTCCGGCGAAGACTATCCGCAGCGTCAATCCCATTTCTATATATATGAATTATTTTTGCGCCGGGAAACTGGTTAGCCCAATAACAAGCCGTAAAAGTGTTTCTTGGGTCCTTCCAACCCCATTTTTGTTGAGAAGAAGAAAATTCTGCTTTGAGCCTAGGCCGTCCCCAATAGCGACACGACGCGAGACTCGCAAGCTTATTGCCGACATATCCACTGACATATTTTTTTACAGGATCGCACTTCAGCATATTCTCGATAGGTTGCGGATTTAGCCAGCTTCCACCAGCATGATTCAATATCCACTCATTTATATTTATAAAAAATTTTGATTCCTGATTAGATTCCAGATCCGCCCCAATAAATAATCCACATTTACGCAGCATTTGCGCAAGCATCGTTGTCCCAGAGCGATGCATCCCAATTATGATGATGGGGCCACCTTTTTCCAATCGCTTCGCTCCGTCTTTCCACTCTTCAATCATAATAGCTCGGAGTTACTTTTAGAGAAGTCGGTGAACCTGGGAAGATTTCGATCCTTTTCCGATAAAATATAGCCATCGGTGCCAGTAATTTTGGGCCACATAATCCCTAATTTCGGATCATTCCAGTATATTCCAGAATCTGAGGCGGGATCAAAATATGATGTACATTTATAGGTGAAGTCAGCCACTTCGCTAAGCACACAAAATCCATGCGCTAATCCCGGGGGTATCCATAATTGCCGATGCGCTACATCGTCAAGTTCCACCCCCACCCAATTACGATACGTAGGAGATTCTGGGCGAATGTCAACAGCAACATCGAATACTCGACCTCTGGATACCCTGACCAGCTTTCCTTGTGGATTTACTTTTTGAAAATGTAATCCGCGCAAAACACCTTTCGACGATCGTGAGTGATTATCTTGAACAAATTCAGTGTTTATTCCCAATTCTTTCAGCCAACTGTCGCGGAATGTTTCTACGAAGAAACCTCGCTGATCACCCATCACTTTCGGCTCAAAAACTATAACCCCTGATAAAGAAGTTTCAATGATTTTCATGCCTTTACTCCCCGTCCAATTACATTAATTAGATAACGTCCATAACCGTTTTTAGTTAGCGGCGTTGCTAGCCGCAATAGTTGTTCATCGTCAATCCATCCCATGTAATATGCAATTTCTTCTGGGCATGCAATCTGAAGTCCTTGCCTGGCCTGCATAACATGGATGAAGTTCGCTGCATCTAATAACGAATCATGCGTTCCTGTATCTAACCAAGCGAATCCACGCCCCATGAGCTCCACGTGGAGATCGCCACGCGCCAGATATGCTTTATTCAGATCGGTAATTTCCAGCTCTCCACGAACGGACGGCTTTACGTCTTTTGCCAACGCAACAACATCGCTGTCGTAGTAGTAAAGACCCGTCACGGCGTAGCCGGACTTTGGATGCTTCGGTTTTTCCTCTAGATCGGTAGCTTTACCACGCTCGTCGAACGTCACGACGCCATAGCGCTCAGGATCGCTGACATAATAGCCGAACACCGTAGCCCCGGTTTGGCGGTCATCGGCACTTCGCATTAAATCTGGCAGCCCGTGCCCATAAAAGATATTGTCCCCCAAAACCAATGTGGCTGGCGCACCAGCCAGAAAGTCTTCCCCAATCAGAAACGCTTGCGCCAGACCATCCGGACTTGGTTGCATGGCGTATGACAAATCAAGTCCCCATTGACTTCCATCACCCAGTTGACACCGGAATACTTCTTGATCCTTTGGCGTAGTAATGATCAAAATTTCTCGAATTCCTGCGAGCATTAGAGTGCTAAGCGGATAATAGATCATTGGCTTATCGTAGACCGGCATTAGCTGCTTACTTACCGAATAGGTAAGCGGATGCAGCCGTGAGCCGGAACCACCCGCCAAAATAATGCCTTTGCGTTTTGAGCTATGATTGTGAATCATTTCAGTATCGATTGATCGGCTTTTTGGATAACAATGTTGCTAAATTAAGAGCTGCAGTGCGATTTAAATGCTTTAGACCTAAAAATCAAAATAAAATTATAATTTTTGAAAAAATTCACACAGCACATACGAGGCTAACGAAATCCGCAACACCGTAGCCTTTAGTTCTTACAGGAATAATCTCTATAGTTTGTAAATTTTTACGGGAGAACAAAATACTCTAAATGGCATCTTAATAAACTCATCCATCTTCTTATTGCGGCTGACCAGACCGTCATTAGGATAATTTTCGGACCCATTAAAAATTAGCATTCTTGCTATGTAAAAGGTCGAACCGTGCCCGATGCGCCCTGCTGCGAATGCATTTGGTTTCTCTTCGACAATCAAGAATTTGAGCGGCAGCCGTAGCTCCGGGTGCGACAATCGTTATTGTGGGGTAGCCCCCCCCCAACCCACGCTCCGAATTCCATATCCAGCTCAGGTACATGGGGGCGCAGCCCCACACGGACATCTCACCGTAGAACCCGTTCATGAACTGCGGCGAGTCATCCAGGTTGGGCTTGCGCAAGACTCGCCCGACCCTGCTTGCCCGAGAATTATTTTTCTGGGCTTGCACAAACACTGCCGCAGGATCATGCATCATCGTGCAGAATTCAAAACATTGGATAATCTTGTTGTATTTGCGAACGCGGTTTTGACGGAAAAACATCAGTCGCTTGCTGTCCAAGTTGATCAGAATCTCGATCAGCGGTATCAGCCAGAACCCTAGCAACAATAGGGAAGCAAGCGAAAAAGCCAGATCAAACACGCGTTTTCCAAACCTGCTGTATGCCGAGCTGGAAGCAAGCTGAGGCTTGCAATTAGTAGGCGATGCGTTACACCACCCGTCAGTTAAGGCAGTCGTTTTTTCGAAATCGGTACGCGTGCCGAGCATGCCGGGCTCCATCTCCCTTCCGAATCCTACATTGCCTCCCAGGCCAGCGTTTACGGGTAGTAATGATTTATTCATCAGTTCAGCCCTTAGATCAATTTAGACGCATACGCCACAACGCGCGACCGCTTAGTCACGGCCGCGATTCGTCCTTGAGGGCTTGAACGCGTCAGGGCCGTGACCAGCGCCCCCCGACGCCATGCGGAACCACTATGCGTTCCGCGGTTCAGAAACCTACGTACTCCGTGTTTCCGTTGTGCGACGCAGCATGAAGTATGCCAAACAAATCCGTGCATGCGCCACCGACATGTTCTGTCACGACGCCGCCCATCAAACAGGTCTCAGGGTTCCGGCTCATCCTCCATTTGGATTCTGTTGACATTTCTTGAGAAAGCCGTCCTGTCAAGCAGGGCCGTTATGCCTTCACGTCACAAACGGCGAACTTCGTCACGCATTTGGCAACCGTGTCATAGTGCCAAGCGTCCTGGCAGCTAAGCATTCAGGCTTAATTAAGGAACCACTATCCGCTGAATATCACTATACGTTGATCCCCGTCACATCGGGTAGGTGTCTCGCGGCCGTTTTGCGAAGTCGGGCCATGTGGCGTATGTGGACATAGACACTGGCGCCGCTACGCGTGGTCAAATGCCCATTTTATGAGCAGGCGTCAGACGCTGCTGATCCCGGATATCGAAAGGGTCTCTTGCTGTTCATCGACGATGCGAGAAGGGACGTCAACAGTGGTCTGGACCAGCTTGCTGTCGGAAGTCTGCAGTATGTTCCTCAGATGGCTCGCACCATTGGTGAACACCTTGATCAGCATCGGGGCATTATGAACACGTATACCGTGCCGGTGTGTGAGCGCGGCAATCTCGCAGCAGCTGCAGGACGGCGCGGACATTGAGTTCGGCGGCATCTCCATTCCGAAACTCCTATAAGGAAGATTGTCGCCGTAGCAGCCCTCTCCGAAAACCGGAACGTGTCATCATCGGCGCCAGCACGGCTCCCTTCAGCCGACCTGGAGCTTGCGAGCCATCCAGCTGCAATCATAGCTGATCGCGGTGACGACATCGCAAATATCGCCGAGGATGTGGGCGCCGGAGTCGGTGCGTGTCAAGGCAATTGTCGTCTGAGTCATGAGCGATTTGAGCGTTGATCGTCGGCGCCGGCGCGCGCTGGTGAGTTGCTGACACGGCGGCTCCTGCTTTCCCAAGGAGGCCGGGGCTTTGGCATATCAAGCGCGTGAGGCGGCCGGATTCGAACTGTAGGTTCTGGTTGCCATCAGCCTTCAGCCAAACACCGACGACATGCATGAAGCCCTCAGCTGGACGCTGATGGAGACCGTTTGAGCGGATAGTGGCAAAATGTGCCGACCTATGGCCCTGTCATGATGGATCTCGCCCACGAGACCTACTGTGACCGGGGCGGCTTGCAGTTCAACTCGCTGGAAGCCGCTTGTGTGGACATCAATGCCCTCCAGAGGCTACCGAGTGGAAACCTTTTCATAGGCTTGGTCTAAAAGAAATGGCAGCCTGCCCAAAGGATCGAGTGATCTTCAATGGATGGAATCTCTGTAACCCTGAAATAATGAATGCCTTGATGTTTACTCATCACTCCAACGGTTGCGCCGCCGCCCCTCCTCATACCTGAGGTCCTAGTGTTCTGCCCCAGAAGTTGTAGACATAAATTATTGACCTCATTTCCGCGAAGGCTGAAATCCAGAGGCCTGAAGGCGCGGCGATTTTCCCGACCGCTGGGTCCCCGCTTTCGCGGGGACGACGTTCGGAATATCGATACGAATTTCCGGGGCACCACACTAGCCTGAAACTAAATATTTCTGCTGAGGTCTTCCCAGTTCCCCCAAATTTTATTAAGAGGCCGTACCTCAAATGCCCCTGAAATGAACGCCTTTCGTTTAAAAAGAGGTGGGCTGGCGCTGGAAAGCTTGTGGGCGTTTTTCATTCGCGCGCTTGGGACTGGCTCCGGATTTCTGATGAATTTGGCCATCACTCGCACGCTCGGTGCCAGCGAGGCCGGTTACTACTTTCTCTCATTAGCCGTTATTACATTTTTGTCATCATTCTGCCGGATGGGGCTTGATAATACGGTCGTCCGTTTTGTGGGCGGATGTGCTGCCGAGCAGAATTGGGGCGGCGCCAATTCCGCTGTCCGACAATCACTTGCTGCAACGCTGCTCTTCTCCACGGCTTGTGCGGCCTTGATTTGGCTCACGGCACCGTTATCCGCAAGCTGGATTTTCAACAAGCCAGAACTAAGCAGTGTCCTACGTGCTATTTCCCCCGGACTGATCGGGTTATCACTCTGCTTTTTGCTTTCATACGCATTGCAAGCCGTGCGAACCGTGACCGGGGCGGTCTTCGCGCAATCGATCGGCATCGGCCTAGGCATGGTGGCGGTATCGTTTCTTCTAAGCAATGCAGAGCAAGCTGGACGCGCCTATACCCTCATCAGCATTGCGGTTGCGTTGCTTGCGCTTTTCTGGTGGCAAAAATCCCATCCCCGGCAGAAAGGAGAATTTCCGCGGCAGCGGCTTTGGGCCAGCGCACTTCCACTTTGGATTGTCACCGGTACTACCGCTCTCCAACAATGGAGTGGACAATTCGTTGCCGGGGCATTTGTTCCCAGCGAAGAATTGGCGAGATTCGCTGTGGCGCAACGCACCTCTCTTTTGGTCAGCTTCCTATTGATCGCGGTGAATCTGGTCGTGGCCCCTCGTTTTGCCGCGCTGTATCAGCAGGGGAAAATCGAGGATTTGAGACGTATTGCTCAATCCTCCGTACGTATCATTCTGGCCCTCGTGACACCCGTAATTGCGGTCCTCTTCTTTGGCGCGGACTGGATCATGCGCATCTTCGGCCCCGAGTTTCCGGAAGGCGCCAACTTGCTGCGTATTCTGGCCATCGGACAATTCGTGAATGCAGCAACAGGTTCGGTTGGTTACCTGCTGATGATGAGCGGCCACGAGCGGGACTCTCGCAATATCGCATTGTTCATCGGCCCACTTGCAATTGGTCTCGCACTGGCCTTGACCCCCGTCTTCGGCGCCACCGGAGCCGCAACAGCGACCGCCATTGCGGTGGCCTCCCAGAATCTGCTGGCCGGCTATTTCGTCAAGAAGCGGCTCGGGTTTTCGACGATGGCAATCTGGCAAAAGTAGGAGTGTACTTACAGCGAAGCCAATCAGGTCACACAGTTCTTGCTAGCAAAATCGCCGTGCTTGCCGGCACCCGCTCTCAAGAATCACGAACGACTTTTTACAGATATCCAGAGGCTCAATGAAAACAGTACTCGTCACCGGCGCGGCCGGGTTTATCGGATCCTGCGTGGTCCGCCAGTGGATTCAAGACACGGATTGGAAGGTGGTTGCGCTGGACGCCCTCACCTACGCCGGCAACTTGGCGTCTCTCGCGCCGGTTTCGGATTCCGGCCGGTTCCAGTTCGTCCCTGCGGATATCCGGGATGCGGAAGCCGTGCGCGCAGCGATCACCGGATATCAACCAGATTTGATCGCTCACCTGGCGGCCGAAAGTCATGTGGACCGGTCCATCCACGGGCCGCGGGATTTCATCGAGACGAATGTGGTGGGCACCTTCGTGATGCTTGAAGAAGCGCGCGCCTATTGGGCCGCCTTGCCGGAGGAGCGCAAGGCGAATTTCCGCTTCCATCACATTTCCACCGACGAGGTCTTCGGCACTCTTGGCGAGGACGGCTACTTCAGCGAGACCACTGCGTACGCGCCGAACTCCCCCTACTCCGCCTCCAAGGCCGGGTCCGATCATCTGGTGCGCGCGTGGTATCACACCTACGGCTTCCCGGCGGTAACCACCAACTGCTCCAATAACTATGGCCCGTACCATTTCCCGGAGAAGCTGATTCCGTTGATGATTCTCAACGGCTTGGCCGGGAAGCCGCTGCCCGTCTACGGGGATGGAAAGAACATTCGAGACTGGCTGTTTGTGGAAGACCATGCCCGGGCTCTGCGCCTGGTGCTGGAACGCGGGCAAGTCGGTGAGGTGTACTGCATCGGCGGCCGGGCGGAGCGCACCAATCTGCAAGTTGTATCGCTGCTGTGCGAAATACTCGACGAACTGCATCCTAAAGGCGCCCCGCACAATCGCTTGGTCACGTTCGTGAAGGACCGACCAGGCCATGACCGCCGTTATGCGATCGACTGCAGCAAGATCGAGCAGGAACTCGGGTGGAAACAGCAGGAGAGTTTCGAGACTGGCCTGCGCAAAACGGTGCAGTGGTTCCTCGACAATCCGGAATGGGTTCAGAACGTACAAAGTGGCGACTACCGCCACTGGGTCGATTTGAATTATGCGGAACGCAGCACCGGTTAGTGGCCGTTGGTGCGGCAACCTGGCTGGGTGTGAGGCCGAAAGTCAACATGAAGACATCACAACTATTCGGGTCCGATAAGAACTTCATCCTCTTACTGGAAAAGTTCATGGCTCCGGCGAAGACTGACTCCCCATGACCCGATGCCCGTCAGGCTTTCCCGGAGGGAAATCGGAAGAGCGCGCGCCAATCTTTAGATTTCGTCGATACTCCCTGAGCTAGCGTGGGCGGCAGAAACGCGCGCGGCTGCGGCTTCGCCATTTCCGGCCATCTCTCGGCGCCGATTTTGGGCCAATAGTCTCCACTATTGCTCCAAAATCGTCATCCTAACCGGCTCGAAATGGCTTTGCCTCGCCTGCACGGTTCCTACCGCCCACACGCTTCCAAGGGAAAACCAGACGGCTGCGAGTGCGATCCGTGCCTCCGCCGATGCGTCAAGCTCCGCTTGCAATTGCCGCATTCACAATTCTGCAAGGCAGGCTTGAACGCACGCCTTCCAGTCCGGCATCTGCAGTTGACTCTGCTGCTCGAGAAGATCCACGGCGAGCACGGAATTTAACGGGCGCTTCGCGGGGGTCGGGTACTCGCTGGTGGCAATCGGATGCACCTTGATGGCTTTGCACAATCCCAGCTTTGCGCCCCGCTGAATAATTTCACTGGCGAAGCCGTGCCATGTAGTGGGGCCGCGAGCGGAGAGGTGCAGCGTTTGACGGGGCGCAATCCTGTCTCGCAGGCGTAGCGCGACAAGCTGGGCGGTTGTGTCTGCGATCAACCTGGACCAGCTCGGCACGCCGTGTTGATCCGCGACGACGCGGATTTCGTCGCGCTCATTGGCAAGACGCAGCATGGTTTTGAGGAAGTTGTTGCCACGCCGACCATAGACCCAACTGGTCCTCAATAGCAGGTAGTCTGCTTGCGCTGATTGCAGCGCTTTTTCTCCCGCCAATTTCGAGCGTCCATAGGCGGACTTAGGGGCAGTAGTGTCGGTTTCCACGTAGGCACCTTGTTTTTCCCCGTCGAAAACGTAGTCCGTGGAGTAGTGCACAAGCAGGGCATCGACCTCTTTACAGGCTTCCGCGATTATGCCCAGCGCCACTCCATTGACTTGGGCGGCCAGGGCTTCTTCCGATTCGGCCCTGTCGACAGCGGTATAGGCGGCAGGGTTCACCACGACACGCGGGCGCCTCTGCCGAATCAACTGGGCAAGGTTCTCGGGTCGAGAGAGGTCCGCATCCGCCCGGGAAAGCGGTACGACCAGCCCCAAAGGCAAGAGCGAGCGGTTCAGTTCCCAACCGACCTGGCCGGTGACTCCGGTGACGAAGATTTGCAAGCAAGATTCCTTCAACGGGTTACGAATCCGAACGGTTCTGAATTAGTACAGCATTCGGAACCGTCACGGAGCTGCTATAGACGGTTGTTTATATTCCTTCACATTCAACGCTTAGTAGGCTTTTGCATCGCCTTTGATAGCAACAATGACTGTCGCAACCACGATACGTATGTCGACCCAGAAGCTCATGTTCTTTGCATAGAACAGGTCGAAGCGCACCCGATGGCTCATGTTGCGAATGCTCTTGGTTTCTCCGCGGCAGCCGGATACCTGCGCCAAGCCGGTGACGCCGGGACGGACTATCGTTCTGGACTTGTAGCCCGGGACCAGCTCGCCGAAGATTTCGTCCAGCTCCGGCACATGGGGCCGCGGTCCGACGACACTCATCTCGCCCTTCAGCACGTTGATGAATTGAGGGAGTTCGTCCAGATTGGCTTTTCGCAATACGGCGCCCACACGGGTCACGCGCGGATCGTCTTTTCGCGCTTGCACGAAACCAGCATGCGGATCATGCGTCATTGTGCGGAATTTAACGCATTTGAATATGCTGCCCCCTTCTCCGGCCCGGCCCTGCAGAAAAAACATGGGGCCGCGAGACTCCAATTTGATGAGCAAACCTATCAAGGGGATTAACCAGAAGCCGATCACCAGCATGAATGCGGAAGCAAACACAATGTCAAACATCCTTTTTCCGAAAAGGATATATGCACCCCCGCCCACCCCGCCCAGGGCTGTTGCGTCATTTGATGGAGTTGCGGCTGAAAACTGGTCCGGCTCACTCGATTCGCAGCCCAGGTTTTCGGCATTCAATTTCATGCCGGCGCCCTGTTCAAAAGCCATGCCGCCCTCGTTCAACATTTTGAATTTGATGCCTTTGCTCATATCACCCTCGGTCAGGTTTTTACGCGAGCGCATAAATACCTTCGGCTTGACGTTAACCAACGTATGCAAGCCGCGTCTCGTCCTTGAGGGTTTGTCCGTCGGCGGCGGGCATTTGCGCCCCCCGACGCTTACAAATACATCCACGCGCGGGGCGATTATGCCCACACTACGTTTCAGTTGTGCAACGCAGCATATAGCATGCCAAAAACCAACCAAGATGACCACGGGTTTTCCCGGGTCCATGACGTTTCGAGTGGAAGGATGAGGTCCAAGCGGAGTCGGTTTGCCACCGTGAGGGCGTTTGCTCTCGCACAGCCGGCAAACGGCTTGTCACCGAGGCTTGCCGGCCAAAACTGCTTGTCCGACAAGCCTTTCCGTAGGATTGCTTCGCCGTCGGCGGGCGTCAAGGTCGAGCCCTTCGGGCGGCCTGCGGCCGACCTTGACACCCGCCGACGGCTCAATCGCAGCAACAACTGCGCCTCCGCCTCCCACTCGAAACGGCATAGATCCGTTTTCCCTAGTCCGCATCTATGGTAGGCGCATTAGAACTCACAATCAGGGGACCGGCGTCCCCCCTGTTCACAGGGTGCGGAGGCTTTTTATGATCAAATTCACAAAGCGATGTCCCATCGCTATGCTGGCCGCATCAAGTTCCATGCACGGGCACCGAAGATGACCCTGCGCCTGTTCGGGGCGCTTCGCCACCCGCCCCTGCCACAACTCCAGCATTTTTCTCTCTGGGAAACGTTTCCAACGTGAACATCACAATCTTCGGTTCCGGCTACGTTGGCCTTGTCACGGCCGCTTGCTTCGCGGAGGTGGGCAACCGCGTGCTGTGTGTAGACGTGGATGCCGCCAAAGTAGCGCTACTGCGCTCCGGCAGCTGCCCTTTCTACGAACCAGGAATTGATGGTTTGCTGACGGCCGGCACTTCAAGCGGGCGGCTGCGCTTTACTACTGATCCCGCAGAAGGCGTGCGCCACGGGCAGTTCCAGTTCATCGCGGTGGGCACGCCGCCGGGCGAGGATGGCTCCGCGGACCTGCAGTACGTGCTGCAGGTGGCACGCACCATTGGTGAGCATCTGGAGGACTACCGCGTCATCGTGAACAAGTCCACGGTGCCGGTGGGTACGGCGGACAAGGTACGGGCCGCCGTATCGGACGTATTGGCGCAGCGTGGCGTGCAACGCGATTTCGACGTGGTCTCCAACCCCGAGTTTCTGAAGGAAGGTGCGGCTGTGGAGGACTTCCGCAAGCCGGACCGCGTGATCATTGGCGCCGACAACGAACGTGCAGAAGAACAGATGCGCGCCTTGTATGAACCCTTCAATCGCAACCACGACCGCATCCACAGCATGGATGTGCGGTCCGCAGAGCTGACGAAATACGCGGCCAATGCCATGCTGGCCACCAAGATCAGCTTCATGAACGAGATCGCCAACATCGCGGAGCGTGTTGGCGCGGACGTGGAATTGGTACGGCGCGGCATGGGCGCGGATCCCCGCATCGGCTTTCACTTCATCTATCCGGGCGCCGGTTACGGCGGCTCGTGCTTCCCCAAGGAT
>Ga0114899_1001189_pt1 | contig 15896 bp, 27 predicted proteins | sample MalvireepMed_215_FD_83497 | JGI IMG/M metagenome (GOLD analysis project Ga0114899, IMG submission 83497) | Marine viral communities from the Global Malaspina Expedition - Malaspina viral metaG DeepMed_215 | ecosystem: Environmental > Aquatic > Marine > Oceanic | place: Mediterranean Sea... | reverse complement strand
CGTGAGACTGGGTCTTCGGCTGCTTCTACAGGTGGGTACGGTGGGGGTGGTGGGGGCCGCCCCAACCCGCCTGTAGACCAGTACGACGACATCCCGTTCTGAGATGTTGATACTTGGGCTGGACCCAGCATCCGAAGGCGGCGGTGTACTCACTAAAGATGGTGAGTGCATCGCCGCCATGTATTGGCGTACAAATATTAGAGACAAGCGCAGGGTCTACACACTGAAGATGTCCGACGGTCGCAACAAGAGTGGACTGAGGACTCCGTGGGAACTTGGTTTTGCGATAAGGCGCGCGATCTCTGGATTTGTTCTAGTGCATGGTGGCGATATATTGGTGGCGTCTGAGTCGGCCTATGAGGGGCGCAATGCGAGGACTGGTCTAGCCCTGTCTCGTTTTAGTGGGGCGCTTGTAGGTCCCATAGAGGCTTTAGATTGCGCCCGTAGGGAGACGATATGGGTAGAGTCTCAAAAGTGGCGCAGCGCATCCTTCAGAAAGAAGTGGTGGAAGGAGACAGCGGTAGAGCATGGCAAGACAGCGAGCATGTCATCGGCGAACAAGCGGGTGATGCTTGCTTGGGATCCGACTCAGCATATTGGAGTAGGTCGGAAAGAGATCGACAAGCGTATGGCCAAAATGGCCAAGTCATTCTTCATGACAAAGAGGGAGGCTGCGAAGATTGAGGCTGAGCGTGTGATGCCGGGACTGGTCCCTGGCCTACCCAAGCATGTTGAAAGATGTGGCGGTCACGAGCATGTATATGATGCTGCTGGTGTCGCATACTGGGCGTCAAAGGTGTGATATGTGGGACCTGAGTGATAAAGACAAGACGGATCTGATTGCATCACTCACCAAGGGGTACAACAGGGTAGGCAACACAACAAAAGCCTTAAGTGGAGTTGACGTGCAAACCAACCCAGTAACTTTAGAGACGGCTACCCATCTGGCTAGAAACCACGAAAAGTGGCGTGTTTACCTTGTAAACACAACATCAAGAAGTGCCTTTTGGGAGGCAACTGGGGATGGGCAGTTTGATGTTCACATCAGGTATGGTGCTCTCGGGACTCATGGGCGAGACACAGCATGTAGTTATGCTGTAGCTGTGCGTAGGATCTCAGAAAAGCTTGCCAAGGACTACCGCTACACCAAACTGACGGTACCTGAGAAGCCTGCTGCGTCACTGCCTCCAAAAGAGCGGGGGAAGACCATCCGTGAGTTGATGGGTGCCACTACGATGCGCCCGACAACCGCTATCCAGTTGATGGATATGACTGCCAAGTTCAGTCTGAACAGGATTTCTGCCGGTGAGGACTACCGAGACATCTACAAGAATGCCTCTGGGGTCTCCGTATTGCAGGCAAACAATGGTCAGTTGTGGGTGATTGCCAAGTACGGTGATGAGCTTTTGTATGGCCTCCTAAAATAGGGCTGATCGCCAGCCTGGCTCAGCGGTACAACAAAGCAAAGGGGCCAACAATGCAAGGGAGTCTGCTGATGTCCAATGATGTTGAGGACGTATTTGAACTGTGGAGGTCATACCGACCGTCGCCGAGTCTGTGTAGACTCACCCCACCACGGCGAAAGCTGATCAAGACTCGGCTCAAGTCTTACTCGTCGAAGGACTTGTGTGTCCTGATCAAGTATGCGTTTGAGTCTGAGTCTAGTGAGGCCCGCTTCTGGCGTGGTGAGAACAACCGTCGTCAGGAGTACACGGGTCTTACCAACCTGTTCCGCGTAACCAAGATCGACGACAGGCTTGAGCGTGCCTTGCTTTGGGACGCTGATGAGAACAGAGACTCGCGTGAGGAGGAGGCCGGTATCGATCTAGGCCCCATGGGGATGTGGTCATGAAGGTGTCTGATTTTTTTGGTGTGGCAGTCATGATGGTGTTGTTGTTGATGGTGGTGTCTGGCACCGTGGGTGGGACGTTCGGGTACATAAATGGTCGCACTCAAATGTGTATCCAGGTCTGTGAAACACGCGACGCATACGGCGCTCTGCGCGGTAACGAGTGTGTTTGCTACGCAGAGGTGCATGATGAGTAGGAGGACGCACACCCAGTCAAGGTGGGGGTGGTCTAGCACTGTATGTGGGAAACGGGTCTACACCGGGTCTGTGGAGTCCAAGGTGCGGACCCACATCCTCCTTGCCGAGGATGGTGCGGATCCAACGTGCAAGCCTTGTCGGGTGAGTTTGGGTTTAGACCCTAGCCCGAAACTCGGTACTGGATTTGTCGGCAAAATACGCAAGACTTTGAAAACTGAGCGGGTCATTGTCCCGGATCACCTGAATGTATTGTTGGACCTACTTGAGGACTCCGGCCTGATAATTGGGCTCAAGTGGCTACCACCAGTTGGAGCAATCTTCAAACCGCAGAAACGATACACCAGACGTAGCGATGCTAGGCGCCCAGGGAAGACTGGTGAGCGAGCAGTGCTTGAGGTTTTCTTTGAGACGGAGCCAGTGACCAAATGACTGAGAAACAACGGGCAGCACTTCGCAGGTCAATCTTGGACACCGCTGGTGATCTCATGGCTAGTTTTTTGTACTACGACCGGAAGGAGGACGACGATCTGCCTCGCGGATCAATCGAGCAGGCCATTGCTGATGGTGTTGTCAGTGTAGATGAGATCCTGTCTGAGTTTCGGAAAGAGCTAGAACCCAGAACCATGAGGTAGCTATGCCCAGACCCTGTGATGTTGGTGTTGGAACAGCGGTGCTGATACTGAACGAACACAATGAGATATTATTGGGACAGCGTAAGGGGGCTCATCGAGCTGGTTTCTGGTGCGCTCCTGGTGGCTGGTTAGACAGAGCCGATACGCAAGTTGTAGAGGCAGCCATTCGGGAAGTCCATGAGGAAACTGGCGTCAAGGTTGTCACAGCTTATCGCTTGCTTTGGACTACTGAAGATCATCCAGAGCTTCAGGTCCGTACGGTCACTCTCTACTACGTTGCTAGGAAATGGTGCGGCTCCCCAAGGGTGATGGAGCCAGACAAGTGTGAAGCGTGGTCGTGGTTCGCGTCAGACGATCTGCCAAGTCCATTGTTCCCAGGACTTGCGGAAGCCCTGAGTTTGCTCGCTTGGAATGTGGCGTGAAAGCTCAATGGATTGATACGGTCAAGAACACACGGATTCCACAGTTACTACCACTTGTTGGGTTGACCCCTGGTCGTCTTGGTAGCTTTGGCCCGTGTCCAGCGTGCTCCGAAGAGAGACGCAGCAAAGGTGACCGGCGTGGGTCTTGTGGTGTCCATGCGGACAAGCGTGGGTGGAAGTGTCACAGGTGCAACGTCAAGGGTGATGCTGTTGATCTGATTTCCTGGACCCATCTTGGTGGCTCATCTCGTGAGTTGACGAAGGAGCAGTGGGCAGACTTAAGGGATTACTGCGAAAAGCTTGGTCTGTCTGACGCTACTCAGAGGACAGCAGCACCAGCCGTGAACAGTGTCAACGCTTTGCTCGGTAGGACTCGGTCTCGCAAGCCTGCTAGTCCGCCTGCAGAGCCACCCCAGAGTAGTGGTGGAGGTGGGCCATTTGCGTGGCGTGATGGGCTGGCTGAGGAGTGTGCTGCCGCACTGTGGAAAGACCGGTCATCAGAGGTCCTGCAATACCTACGTGAGGGTAGGAAATTCACAGACGAGACAATCAAAGAATGGATGCTTGGGGTCATTATGATCAGGGGTGAGCCCTGGCTGACTATCCCGCTGAGGGATGAGTCAGAGCGTGTGGTCAACATCCGATTTCGTAGTGTGCCACCAGCAAGGAAGACGTATCGGGTTTGTCCTGGTCGACCACTGCCACTGTTTGGGTCTCACTCTCTTGGGAACGATCTTGGTGGCAACGTCATCATCTGTGAGGGGGAACTCGACGTCATTGCGTTGTGGCAGTACGGCCTGAACTCTAGCGTGGTCAGTGGCACAGCTGGTGCCGGCGCTTGGAAGGATGAGTGGCTGGACCAGTTGGAGCCATACAGCGGATTCGTTCTCTGCTATGACAATGACGAGGCAGGCGAGGCGGGTGCAAAAGCGTACGCCGAGAAGATGGGGTTGGATCGATGTAGCCGGGCAGTCCTACCTAGGAAGGATGCTGGTGAGTGTTTGCAGGCTGGCGTCCCCTCGGAGAGTATTGTCAGGGTGATCGATCGGGCAGCACCGATGTTTGGTGTGGGCTTCAAAAAGGTGTCTGAGTACGAGTCGGACATTGAGACGCTTGTTTCAAATCCAGACAAGCTCAAAGGCATAAGCACTGGAAGTTCAAAGGTTGACAAGTGTCTTGGCGGCCTGAGGCCGGGCCTGATGATTTTGAGTGGCGATACAGGTCATGGGAAGACAACGTTTGCTACTTGGATGTTGTGGCAGCAGGCCAGGACTGGCGTTCCGGTGATGGTCACATCGTTTGAACAGAGACCTGTCTACAGCATACAGAAGCTGCTCCGGATGCAGCTTGGTGGTGACTTTACCAAGGTGTCTGTGGAAGATCGTGCTGCAGCTATGGGGGCTCTTGGTCGTCTACCAATACATGTGCTGGATCATTACGGTCAGATGTCTGCTGTGGCTCTCATGCAGGCGATCAGGTACGCCGTGAGGAGGCTTGGGGTCAAGGTCATCATGGTTGACCACTTGGGATTCCTGTTGGACTCTGAGGGGTCTGACAAGGTGTCTCAGATTGAGTCAATAATTAGAGCGCTAGCAATCACTGGGTACTCTCTGGATTGTACAATTATGCTTATCTGTCATCCGAAGGGCCTCCCACAGGGGCAAACCAGGGTCACCATCCACGACTTGAAGGGCTCGTCTGGTATTAAGCAGGATGCGTCTGAGGTGATAATCGTCGAGAGAGCACCCCCGAAAGACAAGGGTAAAAACAAGAGACAGTACCCAGCTACGTGGATTCATTTTGATAAAATCAGGTCTGAGTTTGGCATACCAGGCAGCAAGGCATTCTTAGCCTTTGGGCCGTTTAGTTGCCGGTACGCCGACACGTGGGAGGAAACCCCGGAGGGTAGGTCTGGCGCATTAATTGTGCATTAATTGTTACTCCTTCCTGATCGCATCTACTACTAGCTGGTACAACTGTTCAAAATGACACGGAGGTCATGTTGGAACGTACTATTGTTGACTTTACATCGAACGATAATGGGGTCGGTACGATCTCAAAGGCAGTCCCACGGGTGGACCCAAGTATGGAGGGCGCCCAGCAGTGGGATATTGACTTCTCCTTCGGTATCGACGAGGTACAGGCAGAGCACGTAGGCGCTGCCCTGCCATCGTCCACTGCCTACCTGGCGTCCGCCAGAGACGGGAAGGGCAGCGCATCTATCACTGTCAAGCCGACTCAGAGGGACATTCGTTTGACCCTCTCAACAACTGATGGTGAGTCCGATACGATCGTCGACGATGTTGCTGCCGAGATCCGCCAGGTCAAGTTCATGGTTACGGAGAAGGCTCAGTCGTATGTGGCCAAGATACGCATCTATGGATTGACTCCAGAGGATGGGGCAATGATTTTGGCGAACCTTGGCAACCCTGTGTCGGTGTTTGTTGATCAGATGCAAATCGAGATGGAGTTCGACGGGGCACCGATCGGGGCAGTGGTCACAGGTAGCAACGGTCTGGAAGATGTTTATGGTGTGCTCACTCAAAAGCGTGGCGACAAGTATGTCATCGACGACTTCGGATTGCTCCACACCGTTGACTCAGTGGGCGCGTCGATCAATTTAGGCCCCGCCGACATCGCTAGGGCGTTGTCGGACTACGCCGATGTGTCTCGTGGGCAGGGCATGACCCCATCGTGGAAGTACATCATCCAAGCGCTCGGTGTCTGTGGCATCGATGATGGTGTCAGCGACGAGGTCATCAAGAACGCGTTTGGGTGGCAGCTGCCACCAGAGGCTGGGACTGTAAATGGTTGATCGGTGTGTAGTCCACGACTTCAAGATTGAGACCCTCGACTCAGACATTGGCAGCCCAGCATTCGCTGGGCTGTTGAGGGATGGGTGGACTGTGTTGGGTACGGTTGTTGTCAAGGATGGCAACGATCATGTCTTCCGCATATTGCTCGGACCACCACAGCCCGTCAGGGTGCCTAGTGCTCCCCCTTGGCTTTACACGGTAGTGGGCATGGTAGTGGGTGCGGTTGCCGTACTGGTTGGACTGCAATTGTGATGTCTACAGACCGCGCGTCTGGTGATCTAGTTGTATTTGCATGGGCTTTGGATGCGTCCAGGGGTGCGATTACGCCTAGTGAGTTTGCTCCATCGACAAGGGGGCCACAGCCGCGCGGTTGGTGGTGTGCCAGTTGTGATTTCCAGCTAGATCCTGGAGAGAACTGTGTTGTCTGTTCATCTCTGAAGATTGAAAGATGTATGGCCACAACAAAGAAGGGGATGCCTTGCACACGTTGGGTGTGCGGCGGCGGGCCCTGTCACCAACACGGCGGGAGCAAGAATGAGTGAGTGTGAACACTGTGGTTACCACACGAGGGTAGATCATGTCGTTGTCGAGGAGGAAGGCACAACCATGTTGTTGTGCTTTGTCTGCTCAGGATCCAATCTACATCTGTCAGGAAGCACCATGGCTCCAGCTACGGGCAAGCTCTTCAACGCCATGATTGATGCGCATGGCGTTGCTTATAGGGAGGCGGTTGAGGCTGCCCTGCACGGCAAAGGCCCCGCTGAGGGTAGTTACGAGTCTTACTGATACAATGTGTCTCTGCCTGGTACAACGTGTCAGGAGGCAGGGTGGACAACATTGATATCGATCAGACACTGCGTGGGATCAAGCAGTGTCTAATAAAACACAACGTTCCGGAGTACTTGCACCCTGGCCTACTGCTATGGGTAGAGCATGGTTTAGTACCCGGGAGCTACATGTCTAATGTATTGAACAACAACCTCGTAGGTGCGTCCAGGGCCGCCAGCGGTGGGAGCTTGGCTGCGATTGGTCCGCTCGGGTTGGTGTTGTTTGAATCCGTGCCGGTGGATGCTTACGGCGAGAAAGGGAAGATGGCTGACTGGATGAAGCGATCTGGATTACGTCGTGGTCGCTTATAGACTACCCCACTTTGTGGTACAACTTGGTAAGGAGTAAATCATGTCAAAGCCAAATGTCTCAAAGATGAGGAACTCTCTGCTTGGTATTTGTGAGTCGGTCTCATTTCCGAACTCTATACCTATCCTGGACGCTATGATTGCTGACCTACTTAGGTCACCAGAAGGTGCGGTAGCAATGATCATGCTGTCATCTGGCGCTCCTCCGGAGGTCATTGAGAAGACTGGTGTTGCCGAGCATGTTGCTATGCTAATGGTCATCGCTAATGGTGTCTTTATGGAGAAGAAGATCAAGGATCTGGAGTCAAAGATTGGTCGCCTGGAAGACCAGCTTGTCTCTCAGAGAGAGGATGTTCAGATCGATATCAGCGCCTTGTGAGGTCAATTGATTGGTTGCGATGCAATGGGGGGCGAGTGTCGGAACCCCAAGGGGTGCGCTGCCGCCAAGATGTGTCTGGCTCATCTTGACGACGTCGAACTACCAATGCCAGAGATTGAGAGTGATGGTTTAAAGACCATGGTTCGTGTCAGCTCTCAGTCTGCCAACTCTCTTCAAGAGCTACTTGAAAAGGCGGCACTGTGGCAAGAGGTTGTGGCGAGACTGGCCATGGAAGGCATCGTGGTCAGCGGGGCTGATGATGTGCTCGACAGAATAATTCCACCAAAGAGAAGACAATGACCAAAGAGGACAGGGACATCAAAGTGGTTGTGCTCGCTGTGAATCTTGACCGAGTCGCGATGAGCTATGGCACTCCGATGGGTCTATCGGGGGCAGACATAGCTACGTCATTGATGATGACTGCTGTGAAGATGTTCCTCAACGAGGGCGTGGATGAGAAGGTCGTCATCAAGGCGGCAAAGGATTGCGTAAGTGCAGAAAAACAAATCAAGAGAGGAGCCGGCTGTGAAAACTGACATCAGTAGAAAACTTTTGAGGTCAATCAGTAAGTTGAACGATCGCCTTGACTCAATCGATGAGAGGCTGGATGAGATCCTGCGCCGCTCGTGGTTCCCTACGGCACCGATTCGAGAGCAGGAGTCGGCTCGCCCGGAGCCCCAACAGAAACTCCCTCCTTGCTGATGTGAAGCTTGGAGTTGCTATACATGGCAGCGAGCACCACATTGGCCAGCATGGATGCAGCGAGTAGCGCATACAGCATTTTCACCGTGCGTGACGATGCAGCCTGCCCTTCCTTGGCAGCATTCAGGGCCAGTTGGTACGCTTTGTCGGTACGTTCGTCCTGGCGTAGGTCGCGCGCCTCGGTGGCTTCACGCTCCTCCTTAGCCCTGGTGCGAGCGAGTTCATCTGCGGTTCGCATCATGGTATTCAAGCCAGGAGCGCGGCGCTCTGGAGCTGGCTTTTGGGTTTCATCGTTGCTGGCCATATTGGCATCATACCCCTTGAACATGGATACGTCATGCGTTGGAACCTGACAGAAGCTTGTGCTGGTGGTGGTGCTCTGACTCTCAGCTACCTTGGGGCGAAGGGTCAGATCGTCCCATATCAGGGGAGCAAGTGGAGGCTGAGGCATGAGTTGACGTCTGTGATTTCCGAGCGAGGATTCAGTCCAGACGATCTGCACTCGGCACACCTTGTTGATGCAGGCCCGTGGGGGGATTCCTGGAACACTATCGCCACGGGTCGGTGGTGGGTTGTCGAGGAACTGCTTGGCATGTTGGTGGTAGATCCTAGGAAGATGTATGACACGCTGCACCTGAATGAGTGTAGTGACTCCAGGGTGGCAAGGACTGCGGAGCACCTTTATTTGTCGAGACTGGCATTCTCTGGCAAGGCTATCTCTGATGATGGCGGCATCTGGAAGTCTGCTGGGTTTAATAAATCCAGCGCGTATGGGGTTGAAGGTACAGACAAGTTTGGGCCCGTGCGTCCAATGATCCCAGCACTCATAGATAGACTCGAAGAGGACTGGCGCCCGTTGTACCTACATGGGGAGCGTGCCTGTGCGATGTCTGTCACCTATCGGACTGGGCCACGGTCTGTGGTGTACATCGACCCGCCATACCCAGGCACCACGGCATACCCCGGCGTTTCTTTTGGGGAGAGTGAGGTTGTAGATCTTGCCATCACCAGGTCGAAGGATTGCGGGTTGGTCGTCGTGTCTGGTCTCGAACCCATTGGTGGGCTGGTAGCCAGAGGGTGGTCCTACCGATGCCTCCGAGGACCCTCCTCACACACGGCGAGGTTTAGGTCTAAGTCACCTGAGTACATCACGATTTCGCCACAACAATCGATTTCATAGTACCGATCGATTTCTATACGACAATGGATTTACTAGCGACAATGGATTTCCATACAACAATCGATTTACTAGCGACAATCGATTTACTAGCGACAATCGTTTTTTTTAGAGAATCTCGTAGAATATATCTGGCTGATTTGAGTGATGTATGTTGTGGCAATTGGTGCACAGTAGGTCGCATTTCTCGATTTCTGGTTTTATGAAGTCCCAAGATTTGTGCATATTCGAGGCTAGTGCGAAAATCTTTTCTATAGGATCACGGTGGTGGAACGCGAAGGCAGGGAGTCTACGATCCGTTGCTGTGAGTCCACAATGTATGCAGCGCCCCCCTAGTAGGGCGACTGCACGCTTCTTTGCGCGATGTCTCCTAAGGAGAGTAATGCAAGTGCTGCATCGACGACCTCTGTCAATGTTTCTTGGTCTCTTGCAGATTTGGCATGGCTTGGACCGATTAAGGGTGTGTCCTTCTTCTTTGCTTATGTCAACCCGGGTTCTCCGGTTCCCACCCTTGTACGGTGAGCACGTGAGGCAGAATTTTCTACGTTGAATATTCTTTTTTTGTCCATCAATTGTCACCCAGTTGGGGAGTGAGTCTCCGCAATTGCGACAGATTTTATGTTTCACAACACCTTCCAAACAGAGCACGTGTGTAATCTGTGTTGGCGCTACGTGTGGACTATTTATTGATTTGTGTTGAGTCAGAAGGATTTAGATTGTCTCGGTTTATGGAGCCAGATCTAGATAATGAATTGACTGCGATTTGTATTGAGCCAGGAGCTTGGAAAGTATTGTCCAATCTTCCACTGGCAAATTGATTCCATCGAATCAATTTGGAATTATGCCTCGCAAATCTGGAATCGTAACGTAAAAAGCCGAACCTCGTAAAACGAGATCCGGCTTTGTGATTTGCGTCACCAGCTATCTGTGTTTGAGGATTGCCTCAACACGGGCCTTCTCGCTCTTGAGTTTGCTGCGTCCAGCAACGTCGAGTGTTCTCAAGATTGCCATCTGCTCGTCTCGCGAGAGTTCGTACAGTTTGGAGCTTGGCATTGTCATCCACGCCAGTGGTTTGGATGGTGCTGGTATCGTGAGCTTCTTTGGTGCGGATGGTGCAACTGGCATTGGTGGTGCGTAACCATATCTGAAGCCCTGTCTCCGGAGATACAGCCCAGCAAGTGGGTGAGTATCTTCGTCAAACTCCGCAATCAGGATGTCACCATCACCAATGAAGCTTACACCTGAAGGCACATCAATGGGTTTGTCTTGATGTTTCTTCCGATACATGGCCACGACGGCCATTATGACCACGCCTGAAGCACAAGCACGTCAGTAGCCTGAATATCAGGCGACGCACCACCACCAAACGCTACGACGATTCCGCTTGAGCCAATCGTGTAGGCATCGGTACCGGCTGGACGAACAACCCCAGCAGATGTGTGGACTTCTGCTGACCAGCGCACTGGCACGAATGGGAAATCCACTCGGAGATCGTTTGTGATCATTGCTGCCGTGATGGTCACTTCAGCAACAGCAGTACGCTTGTTGTCCTGATCGCGGCCAGACAGGGTGTTCATGTTGACGTCACCAACATCCCAAATATCCGCAGCGTCGGTAATGGCTTCCGCCAGAACGATGCTTGGATTGCCGGAAACGACGTTGCCACCGGGTGCGTCTGCACTCCGAATGCGCATCGTTGTCCCGATGACGTCAGCCACGAGATTCTCGGTGCCGTTCACCAGCGCCGGAGTGTCATCCGCCACGTTGTTGATATTTGCATGCTGATTATTGGCGTCCGCAGCATTCACACCTGCCACTAGTTCGACGAGTGTCAAGGCAGCAGACCCCTTGATCTCCACGGCGAGGTTCGCATCGTCTGCAACCTGACCTGCAGCAGTCACGAACTCGTAGACGTCGGCACCAATTGTGACCGTGTCGGTTGTCGTTGGCTGGTTGGCGAACAACAAAGTGCAAGACGATACAACGCCCTGCTCTTCTCCTTCATCCAGCATTGTGTACACCTTGGCGCCAATCGCATTACTGCGAAGTCCAACCTGAATGTGTCGCTTGTCGTCTTTGTTTAGTGTTCCAGCCATGATGAGCCTCCGGTCGTGGCGTTATGCCACGGTTGCCTTCGCAGTCGCGAGGTCACCGGAAGCGTATCTCATTTACTTACTGCAATGCCAGCTGAGGGGTACAACGTGTCTAGATGGACGTGGATATGCTCACTGGTTTGGTTCTTCACGGTATGTGTGGTGCAAACTATTTTAAAGCGCAAACACGCCTATCGACTGTGTCTCAGGATTTATTTTGCTGAGACCATTGCCTCTGTACCTCATTACGGGGTACAAAGATGGGGCAAGCCAATCACGGTGCGCACACACAACAGGATGACATCATGACCGCAAAGAACACGACCAAGCTTGACATCAACACCGTAGCAAAGGGCGGGGCCGCCATCGTTGACTGGTCAATGCAGGGCTCGCGCATCACTCCTGACGCGCTGCGTTTGACGCTCATCGCTCACGGGTACGATCCCACCATTGTCCCGGACATCGACCAGAACGCCGCTGTCCGCTCAGTGTCCAACGGTTGGAAGCAGGGACGCGGAGACTCGCGCTACTCGTCTCGCGTGCTCTCAAAGAGCGTCGATGAGATTGTGATCTCAGTCCGCGTGGATATCAAGCGCGGAACCAAGTACCCAGCTGTGCAGATCGCCACGGTCACATGGGACAAGGTGAACAAGCAGTGGGGTGGGATCTCTTTTGAGAATCCAGGTGACCAGTCGATGCACATGCCCGCCATCAAATCGATGAAGAGCAAGTGCGACATCGCCCGACTCAACCATGACCACCAATTCATCCGCCCGACTCTCATCCAGTTGCCGCTACGTATGATGGGCGCGGTGCCATTCATCCGCAGCACTGGCGGGGCCATGGTTGTGCCAGCCCAGAACTTTGACGAGTTGAGGCGTCTGCAGGGTTTTGTGAACGCCATTGGTGATAGCTACATGGGTGTTGTCAAGGCTGACATCACAGACCAGAGCACCGTTGCTTCAATGCAGCGGAGCGTCACCAACAACCTTGCTCTCGAAGTCAAGCAAGTGCGGGAAGACCTCAAGGGCTGGCGTGACCGTGGCACCCGGCTACCCACAGCCAGCATCGGCGATCGCCTGAATCGCTTTGCAGGTATCCGTGACAAAGCAAACCTATACGCCGAAGCGTTGGGGATGGTCGTCAAGGATCTACTTACAGATATCGGGGACGCTGAGCAGGATGCTCGCGACCTCTTAGACATCGCGATGGGCGTTACCCCTGCGCCGGCCCCCGTGGCTGCTACGGATGCCTCAGCGATCGTCTAGCGGCGACCGATAGGCGGGCGCCCCTTTGGGTGTCCGCCGCTTGTCTGATCTATCGCGCACAATAGGAGAGAATGATGACCGCACAACAACTGGACGCCGTGAAGGCGCTAGCTAAACGATTCAATAGTGACCTCGATCACACCAATGTGGTGACAGATGCCTTTGGTCTTCCGACTGGGTGGGTGAGCGTTGCCGTCCACGCAAAGGGAACCAAGCCTGGTGAGGGTAGCGTCAGCACCCTTCAGATTGTGGCTGGCGTATCGCCAGAGGGTTCGGTGCACACATGAGGTATTTCTACTTTGAGGCTCAGACTGGTGTCATTCATTTGCATGAACCCACAGCGTCGTCCAACTACTTCAGATACACGTTTGACTACAAGCACCTAGCAAAGGTGAAGATGATCGTGGATGGAGCCAAGGTGGGCCCGAGCGGTCTCGAATACACATTTAGTGATCTTGATTGGCTGACTCGCAACGAGATCGATCGTCCGGGTGGTTTGACTCCACACCCAGGCAACCCCAACCGATAAGGTTTGCACCGCTCACCGATCTGGTGAGCGGTTTTATTTTGCCGCCACGACGCAGCCCATAGGCTTGTCGTGGGATTTATTTGCTCTAATTGTTGTACCGCGCTTGGCGGTACCGTTAAGATGTATGCACACAACAAGAGGCTAACCGCAATGACCGTTGATCAGTTTATCGCACTTGGCACAACACTAGGGATGGAGGCTGCTTACTACGGCTCCACTACAGATGGAGAAGATAGTGTCAAGCACTATCTGATCCCTCTTGACGGGGAGTATGTGGAACCAGAGCCTGGAACTATCCTGAGCCTGCACATCGGAGGCAGGGTCGTTGGCGGGTGGTCGGCAGAAGGTTGGTGGCTGTCTGGCCAATGCCCCGGCCTCATCACACCTGGCGAATCGTGGAACCTAACGTGCGGCGATTGGCACTGGGCTCTTTCTTCCTAAATCACAACAACACCAACACACAAACTTCTGGAGTTATCATGACCGCTACCCTCACCGACCTAACCCTGTCCGCTGAAACCACATCCGCCCTCGCGAAGGTTGAGACCCTGCACAATGCGCTGTGCTCAGTCTTCTTCGAGCGTGAGACCGAGGTCACACTTTTGCTACTTGGTTTGATGGCTGAGGAACACGTGCTCTTGCTTGGCCCGCACGGCACGGGCAAGACTGCACTGGCTGCTGCCTTCTATGAGGCGATTGGTGTGCCAAAGACAGATGTCTTCTCATACTTGCTCGGCAAGTTTACGATGCCTGATGAGATCTTCGGGCCGCCCGACCTCAAGGCTATGAAGGCAGGGTCGTTTGAGCGCAACACCACGGGCAAGCTGCCCGAAGCGACTGTGGCATTGCTCGACGAGATCTTCAAGAGCAACTCAGCCATCTTGAATGCCCTGCTCACCATCCTCAACGAGAAGTCGTTTGACAATCCACGCCGTGTGAGCGTGCCGCTGGAAATGGTGATCGGCCTATCCAACGAGCTGCCCGAAGACGGTGTCAACGGTCCCCTCGCACCGCTGTATGACCGATTCCTGTTTAGGCGTTGGACCAAATACATCGACAGAGACACGTCGCTTGAAGCCCTGCTCGGCGACCCAGCCCCACAACCGAAGGTGGCTGTGCGCCTTACGCCAGCCGATGTCAAGGCGGTGCGTGACAGTGTGAAGCTTGTCCGTCTCGATGGGCCCACAAGCGTCAAGGATGACGGTGGCAACCTCCTGAATCTTGTCCAGGTTGTTGTGCGCAAACTCAAAGCTGGATTGCAGAACGAGCATGGCATGGTGATCAGTGACCGGCGCTGGCGCAAGGCTATGAAGGCTGTGCAGGCCCACGCTGTGTTGCATGGTCGCGCCGTGGCAACACTGGCGGATCTGTCCCCCCTTGCTCACTGCCTCTGGGACGAGCCTGAGGACGCTGAGATCGTACAACAGGCAGTGGATAAGTTGGCAGACCCTGACGCCTCACAAGCGCGCAAATTGCACGCGGTATGTGTGCAGATGTTGACTCAGATCCCCAAGGGTGAAAAGGACAATGGGGTGTGGGCCAACAAGGCATCTGAGGCATGCAAGAAGGTCATGGACGTGATTGCTGAGATGGAGAAGATGCAAGGCAGTCCAGTTGTGGTCGAACTCTTGGCTAAGTCTCGCGGATACGTCGAGGCTATCAAGCGTGAACAAGCCAAGCGGTTTGGTTTTTAGGCCAGCGCCCCGTGGGTTGGCCCCACTAGCAAACACTGGCGCGCCTCTGAGATCAAGCTCATAGGCGCGCCTTTGGTTTTATTTTGTGCAATCTCAAATATAGTACCCCGATATGGGTTACAATCTGTAGACAGGAGTTGACTATGCGCCGCAACGCAAACAAGCCCACGAACCACGTCATTGACGCTGACGACTTCCACCGCGTGATGTATGACATCCGCAAAGACGCATCCCCAGCTATGAGAGACGCGACCCGCGACGTTATCGACGCCGTACGCCCCGCCTATGGTGAGGGTGATTGCGTCAAGCGTGCATCGGTTGACTCAGAGGCTATGGCGGTTGAAACCTTTGCCCGCCTTTACAGTGGTGACGAGGTCAGCCGCGTCGAGAATGCATCCGGCTCAAAGTGGGAATCCAAGTCTCACGACGTATTGTCCAACAACGACAGCTTCCGTGAGCTTTGCCGGTCGGTATCTGGCGATGTCGACTTCAGCGCTCTGGCTCTGACCGGTGTCATGAAGCAGGTGGCATCCAAGGTTGGCGAGTTGATTGCCGTCTTTGAGGAAGACAACAAGGATGAGCCTGGTGGTGAACCCGGCGAGCCAGGCGAGCCAGGTGATGGTGATGGGGAAGGCGGACAGTCCAACCCTTGGGGAGTCAGTCCTGAAGACGCTCTCGACGCTCACATGACCGTCATGTGTGATGAGATCAAGAAAGACCTCGACGACACCAAGAAGGCTCTAAACGGATTGGCCCCTGGCTTGGGTGGTGCGCCTACAGGAAAGCAGACCAAGGATCCTCGACGCATGAAGCTCGCTGAGCGATTGCGTGACGACAACGAGGTCAAAGACGTCCTGAAGAAGGCCGGTCGCTTGCAACGCATGCACACCAAAGCACGGCGCGTGAAGACTGACGGTCACACTGAGGTTGTCGATATTGAGCGCGGTGGGGATCTTGGTCGCTTGCTGCCTAGTGTGTTGGTCCAACTGGATGACCCCGAT
>Ga0114899_1001186_pt1 | contig 15919 bp, 21 predicted proteins | sample MalvireepMed_215_FD_83497 | JGI IMG/M metagenome (GOLD analysis project Ga0114899, IMG submission 83497) | Marine viral communities from the Global Malaspina Expedition - Malaspina viral metaG DeepMed_215 | ecosystem: Environmental > Aquatic > Marine > Oceanic | place: Mediterranean Sea... | reverse complement strand
GGCAACGTACACATGAGACTTCACGCCATTAAGAAACAGTTTGCGGAAGTTTCCTGCGCGGCATAGGTAACTAACAACTAATGCCTCTGCGCCAGCTTGGTCAGCCTGTACAATTACTTTGCACGGGTCAGCTATGAATAGCTTGCGAAGTTTCTTTGGAAAGTTTTGTACGTTAGTACCCCACTTGTTAAGCAGTCGGCGTGAGGCTAGTCGGAACGATGTCGTGCCAGCTAGGTTGTATGCAGTTGTGATACGTTTGTGATCTAGGGGCTTCGTTGACAGACCTTCCCACTCAGGAAACTTTAGCTGCCCACTTTCTTTTGCAGTTGCGCGGTAGCGTAGTATGATACTGATGATAGGATTCTCAGGATGCTTGAGCTGCACTTGCAATAAAGTCTTTTCGTTTGTTGGATCTTTGTCAGGTCTTTTGTAGCCTAGCCGCCCATACAGATAGTTAGCCACTTGCTTCGGGCTGTTGGGATTCAGCTCGCTACCCGTAAGTAGTTTCATGAATCGTAGCAACTGCATTTGGTAACGGTCGTTGTGTTTAACTATAGCTAGCAGCTTGTCGTTGTCGTATCGTATGCCCTGCAACATAGCGGTCAGGTAGGGTACAATACTAGCATTCACCTGTGCTACGCTTTCCGTCGCTTTAAAGTTTGCAGCAGTCTCATTGATGCTAGGCATCAGCAGTGCCATGCTTATCACATCTTTTGCATTGTACTCGTACAGTGCTTGCTGCTGGCTAGCGTTCTTCGGCTCGAACACACCTTCGTTTTTGTGGTAGGGTTGATCTGTGTATAAAGATATGCAATGACCGAGAGACTTCTCTACCTCTGGGAACAGGCGGTGGTGAGCCAGCATCGTATCATACACACGACGAGGTGCGGGTATACCGTACTTGTATGCTAGTACAAAAAGATCGAACAGTGCGTTGTGTATTACTACGGTGTTGTCACGGAAGGCGATGGCTAGCGCACGTAAGATTCGTGGCGTGTCTTCGTAGTAGTATCCAGCTATCGCAGATGTAACCATAGGCACACACCATGCGCGGGTGTGATCGAACGAGAAACCAAAGCAGGTCATCTCTAGGTTACGGTTTGTTTCTATATCGAAGTAAAGTGTCTTGTCTTTTGCGGATGTCAGTTCTTTGATAACCTCATCTGCGCGGGGCCATAGCAAGTGTTCTGCTTTAACTACAGTTGGTGGCTCTGTTAAGTAGCCTACAGCTTTCTTAATATCACGCGCCAGCCAGAATCTACGGTTGGGTCGCTTGGTACGCCCGTGGTTGCCCTTGTCATCACCGCCCTTTCCATCTGCTGCATCGTGCGGGTTGAAGTATGCTTGCCTGTCTATAGCTTCTTGCGGTTCGTATGTAGCTATGTAAGTGATGCCGTTGTTTATCCAAGGGCATCCGCGCTGCTCTGCTATAGTTACGCCCGTCTTGTATATGTCCAAGGCTTTCTGCCCTAGCAAAATAACTACGCGAGTTTCGTAACGCATAGTTAACTCACCTTCAATGAGTGCATCTGCTATGACTATATCACAGGCTTGTCTGGGTATTGTAAGAGAGTTGTTAAATATCTGTCCAGCGTAGCCGCTGAGTAGTTGTGCGCGGTCGAAGCGTGAAGGCTTGCCTAGAACTATAGTGATACCCTTGTAGGGTAGTGTGGCCTTGTGGTAGCGTATGGTGTGCGGCATTTCTATACTGTCTGTAACCAAAGCTCTAACGCACAGGCGATCACTAGAGGTATGAAGGCTCCCTTAGCCATGACAAGGCTAAGGCATGAACAACCCAGTTGCATCTTAATAGCAATCCTGTACCTGTACGTTAGATAAAGTTAAACACATCGGCGATCAAATAAGGGAGATACATCCAAAACCCTCCTTGCATCTTAATAGCAAGCGTGTACCTGTGTGTTTAAGCTATGTTATGGAGTGCTTATAGTATGCTCACTGTTGAGCCTAAGCACACGCTTCAGACGGTAGTTGTTATTCATAACAGGATTACCGTCGCCGTCTGTGACGGGGCTACCGTCATCTGTTGTCTGAGCTTGCTGCTCAGTCTCTAACGTAACATCAGCAGCCAGACCAGCGTACTGATCTACGTCTGGATCGTCCGTGTCGAACGACGCTGACAAGTCAAGTGCCTTATGCAAGCCCTTGATTCGACGCAGCGTAATGTCCATAGCCTTGTCGCTGAACGACAAGTAATCACGGAACTGTAGTCCTGCGATACGGACGTTGTTGCCATCGACTTCAACAGACTCAGGAGCTACCAGCTCCCACTGCATCACTATCATAGGCGCACCGGCCTTGCTTAACGTGAACTCAGCCTCGATGATACGAGCTGAGTACGTGTCCTTCTTCAGATAGGGGCGACCCCCATCTACTATCTCGTCTAGGTTAATAATAGCCATGACTATTGTAGGTTAACGTTTAGGATTTCTTTGCTTGTTTTCCACTAGCCGAATCCGAACTGCTAGCTGGTGCATCCGATACACCATTACCGTTGGAAAGTGTAGCTGCTAACGTAGATGTTAGCTTGTCTATCATAGTTATAAGATATAGTCCGATAGCTTGATCCTTTGTAATATCAAGTTGTTTCTTTAGGTCGTTAGTTTCCTCATGCGCTACCGTGCAAACACGGGCCATGAACTCTTTGTATTCCTTGTAGTCGTTATCAATCATGTTTGTTTAGTATTTCTATAAGTGTGTCTGGTGTGGTTACGTTAGCTTCACTTAACCTATCCTTCAGACGAATGATTTCACTTAGTTGCTTTGCGTGGTAGCCACCATCGGGGACGCCTAGTGCTTCAACTGCAATGTCAATTATATCACGAACGTATATCGTATCGTTGGGCCACCATACGCTGTGGCTGCTGTAGTTTTCTTCTACGAAGTCTTCGATGTCTGCTACGTCACTCACAAGAGCTAGCAATTTGCCAGACGCTTCATCTATCTCTGTTGATAGCTGGCGTAGCTCATCGGAGAATGAATCAAACTTCGTTTCTAGTTTGTTATCAAGATCGCTCATTTGTAGTATTGCTTGGCTGTGTTTATTACTTCGTTTACATCGTTTGGTATGTAAAGGTCATTGAACATACTCATCGGAGTCTTAGCAGAGGTGATGCCGTCGCTGTTAGTTTGGAAGACGTATTCTACCTTACCATCCTTGCCGCGCTTAGCTTCTGTAAAGAGTACTATAAGGAACTCCTTCTCTATGCAACCTTCGTGCTGCTTGCCTTGCACCTTAACTCGACGTACGTTATACGTGTCTCCGCTAGGCTGTGCGATCTGTACGATCTCATCGACCGCCGTGAAGATTACTACTGCACGGTCGTTCTTAACTTTGTCTAGCATCATGCGTATGTTACGATTGTAGAATGACCATACATCAAAGCCCTTGAAGGATGCTTGCGCGAATGCAATCAATACTTCTACGTACTTTGTGAATGATTCAATGACTATGACTTCACACTTGTCATCCTTCAGCGCGGCGTCAAGCGCGGCATCGAAGTCTTTAATGTTAGCGCAGCTTGTGATATTAAAATCATCTGCGTTAGGAAACGGTAGACCTTTGCGTTCAAGGTCTATGATACGGGTCTTGTCTGTCGGTAAGTTGCGTAGCGATGTGGACTTGCCACTACCACTAGCACCTACGATACCTATTATTGCTTTGCTCATCGTAGTGCTTTGTTAAGTAACATAGGTACTAAAGCGTTTAGCCGCATTCCACGCTCTGCTGCAAGCAGCTTTAAGCGTTGGTGTGTTTTTTCTGGTATCATAACAGCACGATAATGTTTAACTCTGCCGTCTGTTTTTGGTTTTGTTTTTTTCATTTTACTTGTTTTGCTATTGTTCGTTTTAGTTGTAGTATGAGAGCATCTCGCTCCTTTATCTTCAGTTTCAGCACCTGTATGTAGTGCCAAAGATCTATCACTTCTTCCTCCGCGCAGTCTACAAGTTGCTGCTCATCCATACGCCACATACCCTTGTCTCCGTTAGGGTTGTGTTCTGCTATGCCAGCATTGAACTTGCGCGGTGCTTTGACTTTGAACTCACGTAGAGCTGCGTCACGTATCTCTTGGTCTGTCATTCTTGAAATGTTAGTGGATCGTATGTGTTACGAGTGGTGAATAGTGTGTTGATAATAGTCTCACGATCATCTGCGCGTGGCGTAGTGCAGACTGGTGAGAAGTTACACTCACCAAACTTGGTCTGACAGCAGGTGAAGTTTGGTAGGAACACGTCCTCAGCTAACTCGCCCTTGTCTATCACACGGCGCAGTCCTTCCATCATGGTCTTTGCTATGCCACGTACATGGTTCTCAAACTCTACAAGTACATGGTCAGGAAATGTTATGAGTGTGGAACGCTGGAACTTGTTACGTCCGCTACGCGACAGGAAGATTCCATTGATTACAACTGCGCGGTCTTCGTCAGGAAACAGATGCTTGTATATCATAGTATACATCATCATCTGTGGCGAGTTGTAGTAGCTATCCAAATACTTATCGACGGCTGTTAGCGAAGTAGTCTTGTGATCTACAAGAACAGGCATACCGTTGAGTGTGCCTATCATATCTATCGTACCGCACAACACAACATCAATACGCTCGCCGTCTGTATCGTATGGTATAGCAAAGCGTTGCTCCAGCAGTGGGCCATCCTCGCATATATCTGGCTTCAGTCCATCGAACTTTTCGTATGTGCTGAAGTATTGTGTTATCGTAGCTGCAAGATGTCCTGCGTCGCGGAAGTCGCTGTCTGGTATGGATATGTCTGGCTGGCAGTAGTGTTCGAGAGCTACCGCAAGAGCTTTCTTCTCGTCGCCAGTTGTGTAGTATTCTTGTAGTGCCTTATGAAAGGCTGTGCCATACTCCATCTTGTATGACTTTGTATCGTAGACGAGGCCACGTGCGCCAAGGTAGAACAACCTGCGCGGACAGGCTGACTGGCTATAGAGTGATGCGTCTAACTTTACTACGTATCTATCGTCTTTGGTTTTGTGTAGAGTGAGTGGGGTCACTGTAAGTTTTTTGGTAGTTGTACGTTATCTAGGTTTATGTTGTGTAGGTCTGCTAGCTCTTTCATCTGATCTTCAAGAGCTTGGTTCTTTGTCTTGCGCTTCTTACGCTTTGGTTTATCTATCTTAACTACATCGTGTTCTTTTTCTGGTGGTGAGCAAACTACTAGGTATGGTGCAAAATGTTTATTCAGTTCTTCGTCGCTCATCTGTTCTAGCTGATCGACGCTACAATCTAGCAGTTGTTCTATCGTCATCGTTTTCTGTTGTAGTGATACATAACAAACAGAGTAAATGCCAACAAGTAGATTGGCCCAAGCAATGATTCCATCAGCGTATGATTGTTACTTTGATGTCAGAGAAAACCGCCTCCGCTTCTGGAGCCATCTCAGCTAGCGTGTCGTATACCCAACGCTTGTCATCATCGTTGATCGCTATGTTATCCCGCGTGAACATCTCATCGGGTTGCGCGGATTGTAGCCATGTTAGTATATCATGACGCCACTTGATGCTATCACTCGTAGCTACCTCTAACTCTTTAGCTGTTAGGTCTTGCTGACGCAGTGCTTTCAAGCCTTCCTTAAAGTATATCAAACAACCTTCATCTAGCTTGCGTATGCAAATCTGTGTGCGTAGCAGACGGTATGTGTTAGCTTGTTCGGGGTCGTTATTCATGAGCCACTTCAGCCCATCGTTTAACTTAACGTGCATGGTTGACGTACTGTAGCCTGTGCCGCTGCATGGTACGAACACATCCTTTGGATCATTAAGCAGCTTATCTAGGATAGGCTTAATCATCTCCGCTGTCTGCGCGTTGTAACTGCTACGCTTCCGCTTTGGTTTAGCTTCTAGCTCTTTACGTTTTAGTTTACCTACTACAATATCTATATCTTCTGACATAAAAATAATGTGAAATTTGTTATCGTCTTGTGGGTTAAAAAGAGGGGCTAGACATTAGCCTAGCCCCCCACAACAACACAACGTCTTATGCGTCTGCCATAAGAGCTTGCATCTGCGTAAGCAGTTCCGCTCCCTTAGCGTGGTCGCCCGACTTGAACGCTTCCTTCGCCAGCTTAAACAAAGCAGTTGGCGTAAGTTCGCGCTGATCTGGACGCCAGTTGTCAGCATCTTCGTTAGAGAAAAGAACACCGTCTGTGTGCTTCTCTGCGAGACGCTGCTTAGCAGACTCTAGCTCACCACCAGTTAGCTGCTTAGGCAAAGAGTTCTTCACCTTGGCGCGGATGCGGCTAGCGACTTGCTGATTCAACAACGCTAGAATGTTGTCCTCTCCGATATGCTCAACAGCTTCGGCTGAGCTATCGAACTGCTTCACGGCAAACTTGAAACCTTTCCAGTCGCCGTCCTTATACTCTTGTGTAATGTACTGTGCCATTATGTTATAACGTAGGGTTAAAAATCCAATTTTTTAGGTGGCAAATTGGCAGCCAAGTGATTTATAGTAAAGCAAGAACCGTGCCAACCGCTACATCTTTTGGAAATTTCTTTCTATCAAATGCAATTAGTTGGGTAATTCTTTTAGAACCTCGTATCGCAGCATGATCTGTTCTAGCTCACGATAGTTACCGTCAAGATTGCTATTAGCAACGTGGTCTATGATAGCTACTGAGTCATCTTCTGGAATGTCCTCGTATATAGGATGTTCTGTGATGAACTTGATAGCATCGTGTCTTCGCTTGCGTAGGGGAGTACAGTTTAGCACAAACGTAGACAGTCTGTAGAACAAATCCCTGCGGAATGTACCTTGCTCGATCATATCTTCTAGGTTTGCGCAGGTAGCAGCTACAATACGACAGTCTGTTGTTTGTGTTTCGTTGTCTCCTACGATACGGTATGTGCCGAACTGTATCAAGCGTAGTATCTTGGCTTGTAAGTCTACTGGCATATCACCGATCTCGTCTAGGAACAATGTGCCTCCGATAGCGTGTTCAACTAGCCCTTCTCTATCAGCGAACGCACCTGTGAAGCTACCTTTCTTGTGGCCAAACAGTTCGCTTTCAAAGAGTGTGTCTGTTACTGCTGTTGTGTTTACGGTAACTAGCCTTTCTGGGTTAGCACCGTGCAGTATGTTAGCCATCAGTTCCTTACCCGTACCTGTTTCACCTAGTATAAGTACAGGTTCTTTGCGGAACGATAGCGTGGTAGCTTTATCCACCACGGAAGACATATAGCTATCCTCCGTGGTGTATGCTTGTCTAGCTTCTGCTAGTTTTAGACAGTTATCCATTCGTTAGAGTCTATCTCTATGTTATCCTCGTGTGTACCGTAGTATTGTTCGTGGTTACGCTGCCAGATACCCTCGCGCTTGCCCATCTCTGTTAGCAAACCGTTCAAACGCTCACGTGTGGTAACTGTAGGCCAACCTGCTAGGGTGATGCGTAGCCCTTTAGCACTAGTGTTCTCTGCTATCAGGTTGCCATGTAGCCACATCCGTTGGCTATGTATAGTTGTGCCGTATCGTTCAAGTGTAGCAAGAACTTCTTCTTTTGTTCTGCCTTCAAACTTGGTATGATACTCGTTAACTGTAACGGACGTGTTGTCCTTGCGGAAGCTGCGCCCTTCTATGAAAGCGCGGGCTGCTAGTTTAGTTATTTTTCTCATGGTTTGTTTTGTGTTAGATGTGTGTACAGTTTCGGGTTTTCTTTTTTGATCGTAGCTAAGTTGCTATCACAAAGTACCTTTGTATCAGATGCTATTTTTACCTTGAATACCTCATCACAGTATGCTTTTCCTAGCTGTCCTCTATACATACTCGGCGCTTTGATGGTAGTTTTAATCTTACCATCACCCCATATGTCTTTGCCAAAGATTGCTTGCAACGCTAGAGAACGGTCTAGCTTATGCAACAAATCTTGCTGCTGTTTTAGTTTATCTGCTAAGTTGTTCATCGCTTCGCTACCTCCTGTAGTATGTCAGTTAATTGTTGAGGCGTAACATAGCCCATTACGTCTGTGTCTCCGAACCCTACCTCCGATAGCATACAGTCTTTTTGATCTACCCAAGATGCTGTGTACCAGTTATCTTCTGGATCATATATCGCTACCTCTACGGTAGTCTTGCCGCCGTCACAACTGTGACCTTTGCCCCACCGTACGCTAACTTCCCATTCGTTAGGGAACGTTACATTGAATCCTACATTATCCTCTGTCATTTTGAATGCTTGTTTCATGATAGTTTTTCTATTGTATGTCGTAGTTGTATGTTATCCTGACCCGCCCATCGTAGGCGTTTCTTTAGATGTTTAACCTCAGCCAGTAGCGTAGCACGCTCTAGCTCCCAGTCTTTTTGTATGTTACTGTAGTGTTTTACTAGCTTGTTTACACCACTCTCTAGTGTTATTATGTCTTGCTTGGTTATCATATCAGTCTTGTAGTCCACAGCGCAAGCCTCTCCTAGCAAAGAACTTTCTGTATGCTTTGTTGAAGCGTTGCGTATCTGTTCTGTTCATTGATGCCACAGTCCTACCGTCCATCATAATCCTTTCGAGCATAAACTCTGGTAGGTGTAGTGTGCATGGTTCACGTACGATACCGTGATCGCCGTGTCCGCATTTTACTTGTATGTTATCGCAGTTTGGTACTTGTTTTTTGTTTGTTTTCATTCTAGCATTCCTTCATCTACGCCATAGTCTATGTCATCATCTGTGTCTTCGTCTACGTCACCAAGGTCATCGCTAACATTGGGAGCGAATAGGCTAGCCCACTGTTCCTTTGCGGAGACAGCCTTGTTAATACACTTGACCTTGTTCTCTACGACAGCAGCAACCTGCTCCTCTATCGTACCTCTATACCATAGGATCTCCTGTAGTGTATTGGACATGGAGGTTATACGATGGCTGCGGCCTACGCATTGAATGAGATCAATGGCAGACCAAGTGGGCGGCAGTATGATATGCCGTGGCTTAGCTTGTTCTGTCTCGTGATGCAGACTGATGCCTACGCCACCGGCTTGGATGGTGAGTAGCATAAAGTCTTTGTCACCACGCTGGAAGGCATCTACGTCACGCTGCCTGGCCTCTGCTGTCTGGCCGCCCGTGATGTAGCCTATCCTGTCTTTGTCTATGCCAAAGTTCTCTGTTAGCGCCATGAATGTACCGCGCAGCATTCCTTTGAAGTTGCTAGCCACAATGGCTTGCGAGCCTTCTTGAACTGCGTTATGAGCGCGGGCAGCTATCAGCGGAGAGCGAATCTCCTCTGCTTTCTGTCTGAACTTTAGCATAGCAACCAAGCGAGCCGCTAGTATACCGTGACCAGTCTGACCACGCAAGCGATAAAGTTCCTCAAGATATTCGTTGTATGCGTTAAGGTAGGCATCCCGCTCTGCTTGTGTGCGGAAGTCTATCATAACGCACTCTGTCCTAGCCTTGTGCTTGAAGCGTACATTCTTCAAGGCTACGGTGTACGGTTCCATAACGTCCTTAACTTTCTCCATTGCGCGGGGAGAGTAGGCGGTGGTGTTACCGTAGGTAGCTAGCGAACGCATGACAGACGGTGCGGTGTTCTGTGATAGTGGGAGGACATTATAGCGTGACCGCATACCCACACCTACCATCACCGTCCGCGCCTCGCACACACGCTGGTATGGCGTAGCCGATATGAACAAACGCTTGACGCTTTTGTCTGGTAGGCTACGCGCTATGGCTGTGCGAGTGCTATCGTCATTCTTTAATGCTTGGCACTCGTCAAACACTACGAGCTTGGGCATCATGATAGTGTTCCATTCAAACACTATATGTTCTTGGCCAAACTCTACGACAGTCTTGCAACCGTAGAACATAGTCCCACCTGTAGACGGTGAGGTTAGCGTAGAGTAGGACATTACCATAACATTGCGTTTGATACCGTACGCACCAAGCACACGCTCTGTCTGTAGCTTGGTTGCTGCGGGGCAAATCCATAACACAGGAAATGGCCCCTTGCCTAGATCATCCTGCGCGGATAGGTGCGGTAGGATGTCTTTGATAGTCTGCGCGGCAATGTACGTCTTACCTGTACCTGTGCCGCCCTGTAGTAGCATCCCTCGATGCTTGCGTAGTCCATCCACTAGCGCAGCGGATGCTTGTGATTGAAAGCTAAATGCTTTCAGCGTTGTTGTAGGATGTTTCATAAGCCTAGCATCTTTGTTATCTCATCTGGTTTCATGTCTGCTACTATCTTCTCCACTAGCGCGGGTTTGATGCCAGCCTTTAGCATATCATCTTTCACCTTCGCTAGCCTATCATCATACTCCTTCTTTGCTGCTTCTTTCCTAGCGTCAGCCTCCGCGCACTTACGGTCGCGATCTGCCGCACGTTCGCGAGCAAGATTGCCTACGCGCTTCCAAGTGCTACGACGCCACAGTCTGTACAAAGGCGTGGAGCCTTTTTCTGTGCTAGGTACATGGCCTATTGCTGGCCCCGCCCAACCTACCGTATCGGGATCATTTTCTACGACCATGAAATCCTTGCCGTAGTCGCTGTTGTCTATCGCATCTTTAGTCTCTTGTCCTATCAGAATGTAATCCTGCGAGCGTAGGACTAGATCCCTAAACAAATCTTCTTGTAGTGTTATCATTCTGAATCCTCTCGTTTGATAGCGTCACAGTATGCGATAACACTTTTCCACATCTGGACATCATGTTCAGATGCGATACGCTTTATCGTAGCTTTTGCTTCATCTATGCTACAATCCCATAGCTTTGCTATCTTCTGCAACTTACGGATTTGTTCGCCTTGCTTTTGATCTGCTTCATATTTGGCTCTAACGTAGGCCAATTCCAACTTTAAGTTAACGTCTTGTAGCGTAGTCATCTGCTGCTAGCCTCCAACAACATTACTAATACAACCACTATCCACAACACTATGAAACTTCCATAGCATAGCATTGCTTCCCTGCGTTTTTGTTCTAGTATTTCTATCATCTTGTTTTTTCTTTCCTAGCCAAGCCGTTAGGCCGTGCTATCGTAGGCCGCTGAAAGCTACCGTAGCCTTCTTCAACGACCTGCGTAACTGTAGCACAAACCTGCTACTTTGTCAAGTCTTTTTTTCCTGGCGTATAGTGTTTGCTGTGGCGTAGTGTGTTGTGGGGTGGCGGGTGGTTTAATGATAATGGATAATTTATTGTGTTGCTTTGTTATATCGGTGTTTTATAGGAGGGTGAAGATAGGGTAGGATTGAATCTTTTTGTACAAAGTGTATATATATCTACACATATATATATTTTTATATACTTTTCCTCCATTATCTACCTATTATCTCCTCCTCCTCTATCCGCTCCCCACTATGCTAGCCTTAAACTTGGATATAACATAGTAACACAATAGGTTATCAGTTGTCGCCCAATTCGTTTAACTATTCTAAACATTCTAGCCTCCGCCCGTCGTCTTGTTTGTTGTCCGTCGTCTTGTTTGTCATGTTGAAAAAAAGTTTAAAAAAACGTTGACAATATAGCACACTCTGGCAGACTTGTGTTTTCCCCGAACGGGGAGTCTAGACAAAATGAAAACGAAAGATACAACAACGACCGGCGAACAGGAGAAGATCCTGTCGATCATCAAAGAAGAAAGCACCAGCCTTGGCATGACGCAAACCGACACGCGCAAGAACGCAGACGGCACAACGACAACGCCCATTGCATTCTATACGATCCGCCCCGGCGCGATTGATAGTGTGATTGAATTGTGCAATCTGCGCGGCTCATCGCTTGTCAAAGATATGCTGGTAGCACGGTTTCGCAACTTATGCAAAACGGTTGCTACCGTACAGGTCAAAGGCGAGAGCGGACGTAGCGACATTCGCAGCGACGATGACAAGCTCGCCGTTTTCGAGGCGTTCGTTGACCGCATCGGCCTTGGCACGGTCAAAGGCTTGAAAAGCAAGCGCGAGAAAGCTATCGTTCGCGCCTGTGCTACCGTACCAGAGCGCATCACCGAACTGTCCACGCTGTTTGCTGACCTAGCGGATGACGACGGCCCTATCCAAGACGAGCAAGCCTTAAAGGCCGCGCTTGTTAGCAACAAGGTCATGGCGGCAGACGCTGACTTGACGGCTTGGCTGAAAGGCTAGTCCGAATCCAGATTGCATCCCTACGCTTTATAGCGTAGGGAATTTTTTTTGGCGTTGCTCAATCGCCGCAAAGGCTCAACCAGTTTAAATGTTGCTTCGCAAAAGGATTGAATGGGTGCTACGCACCAGAACACGACTCAATGCTGAACTATAACCCTCTCTGAAATTATGACCTCTAAAAAGTTTGCTTAGAAGATACAGAAGCTATCTTTTAGAAGATGCATGATATGGCACGAATCTTGCTATATGTTAGCCGTTATGTTCGACTATAGCACAATTCGTTTTTCAGAAGAAACTTTGCAAATTTGCGACAACACTCCGCTGATGAAGTTGTGGAAGCGGGCCAACGACAAAAAGAAAACTGACTGATGGCTACTGCACCAGAGTTTACAATAGATGCCTACGTCGATGCGCTGACGAGGCTTCCTGACTACGGAGGCTACGAAGCATTTGCAAGCGGCTTGAGTCAGGATTTTCCGGGAGCTACGTTTCAGGTTGGGCCTGTTGGGGGAGGTCGTGAAGGCATACGTTATGAAGGCTTGCCGATAGCTGGAGGAGCTAAACAAGCTGGCCCGTTGGGTCAGTATAGTAATGAGGTCTTAAAAAGATTATACAGCAATAATCCAACTAGTGCGATTGTACAGGCGCAACCTGTAGTGTGGCCTACGTTGTCGCGTTTGACAAGCTCACCAGCACCTAACGTTGGAATTGAACTTGCGCCAGAGCAATACGACATTCTCCCTACAGGAGGTAACTTGTATGAAGGCAAGCCATCAGATGACGACTGGGGGAAAGAACATAAAGGCGCAGTTGGTGATCATCTGGCGTGGCAACAAGCTGGACTTGGCCAGGATAGTTCTGGTCAGTTGCCTTCTGCAATTCCTATCACACAAAACAAACAGCGTGAGTTGGCTAATGAGTTAGAAGAGCGTCAGAAAGCACTTTCAGCTCCTGCTCTAGCAGCTAGCAAACCTTCATTTGATCTTGGTGCAGAACGCTACGATATTCCACAGCAGATACAAACCATACGCAGTGCGCCTGTAGCCACAGATGCTGGTATGGTAGCTACGCAGCGTGTAAGACCGCAGGTTGATCCCGCAGGTAACATTGATCTCGTTGAGCCTCCCCAACCTGTAACTGGCCAACAAGTCACAGCGCGAACCACACAAAACTTTCAGCCAGAGCCGGTAGTTGGCAAAGTAACAGACCCGATAGTTGCTAGTCTGCCAGCCATTTCGTTAGCCGCCCCAGCTTTTGACCAAGCGCGGACACAGCCTGTAGATACACTACCGTCTGTTTATGATACAGGTGCTATAAGCGTAGATATTCCAACAGACAGCGGTCAGGTAGACAATCCTCTTAGTTTATTTGATCCGATAGATGACACAGGTAGTGCAGGAATATCTAATGTTCCCCGAAACGTCATTGATGAAGCACCATTGTTAGACTATGTTGGTGATCCCGTAGAAGAAGTTCCATTTGTTATAGAAGGTGATTATACGCCATCACCACCGTCGATGGCTGATCCAGAACTTCCTGCACCAATACCCGTAGAGGAGCCAATGGTTCAAGCCCCTCCAGTATTAGCTGATCCAGAGGTAGCAAAGGTTTTGAATACTGTTAACCAAGCGCCTGACTGGGTATTAGATTTATCTGCCCAAAGAGATTATGACCAACAACTCGATACGACACAAAACACTGCTCCAAACACAAGGTACATAGCTGACCAACAAGCTCTAGCCAAGGAAGAACTTCCTGACCCACAGCCGGGGTGGGAAGAGGCTAAAAAAGCAGAACTGGAAGCTTTAGACGAAGAGTTACAAGCAGGTTTAGAAGAATTTCTACAAGAACAAGCTATCGTAGACTCAGGCTTAACGCAAGTTAATGTGGGTGACGATTCTGGTATAACAAATACAGCTATGCCAGTTGACGATACTGTTGTTACTGATGATCTAGTTTTAGACAAACCTATAGCAGAAGAACTGCCATTGCCAACAACTGCTAGTGTTGGTATAGAAGGCGGCACAGGCTTACCAAAAGAACCTGAGACTAACCTCAAAGCAACTGTTACAAACACTCCTTTAACGGAGGTTGTTCCAGAAGGTACGTCAGCAACAGCAGAGCCGATAGATCTAACTGGTGAGCGTGAACGACTTGCTGGCCAAGGCAAAGGCTGGGCAGACAGTGGTGAGTGGGGCTATGCTAGAACACGTAACCTCTTAACTGGCGGTGGTCAAGCTCCAGTAGTTACACAAGGGCCGCTTGTTCCTTGGCAGTCTATGGGTGAAGATGCTTCTTCTACACGCTATCTATCTAATGTAGGAGATCGTGATTACTTCCCATCGCGGCTAGCTCCCGGCGAACGTCTGGGAGAAACAACACCAGCGAGTGAAATTGACTATGTTCCAGAAAGCCAGCGTACTGGTTGGAATGAGCCAATAAACATAGGCCCCGGAATACGTGAGGGCGGAGAAGGTAGAGTTCCATTTCAAAATCATCTTGAAGGTTTAAGCGAGTCTGATATAGCTTCTATACCAGACGGTCTTGATCTTAGGATTGCCTCAACGAATGCTATACAAAATCGTGATAACTTAAAAGCAAATATAAAAGAGAGTGATTTTGACGGTGTAGATTCGTTTGATAAACTTGATAATATGCTTTCTAGCAAACTCGGTGGTATTGGAGAAAGCGTGTCAGAGTTTGTACAAAGCATAACTGGCATGACGGAATCTGACCTTAAAGGGCCGGGATTGTGGAACACGTTAAACACACCAATACCAGCATTTTCTACTGGAGAATTTGGAATAACGCCTCTTGATGTTATACTTGTAGCTGCTGGTGGTTTGCCAGCATTAGGCTCGATAGTTACAAGCAAACTGATGAAATCTATATTTCAGCCAGTTACATCAGCAATAAGTGGTGGAATGTCTCGCGTTTTTGAAGGTGTTTTTAACAGGGGCGGCGGGGAAGTATCTGCAGAAGATATAAACAGAGCAGATATTGATGTTTTAGCTGAAGAGCTTGGTGTGGATAAGCATTTTGGTATGGTAGATAAAGGTGTTTATTATAACGCAGCTGGCGATATACACGCAACTAATATGCAACCAACGGGTTTCAACGCTAACGATGTTGGCAGTGCGGATGCGTTTAAGGGAGCGTTAAGAGGTATGGTAGAATCTCAAGGCAATATGGAAAACTTTAGCCATATTCTCTATAACACTAATACTGGTGATGTTACTAGCGTAAGTTTAGATGGTTCTGAAACTGTTATTGGCACTATGCCAATAGGTAGTGACGGCAAAGTTATGAAAGGTGACGTTAAATCAGCAAAAGGTTCACCGTCTAAAAGTAGAACGCGAGAAGCGACTGGCATAAGTGTTGTTTATGTCGATCCTATAGACATGGTAAGAGGGCCGCGACGCCGAAAACCAAAGAAAGATGAAGTTGCTCCTGCTCCGTCTGGTGGCGGTAAACAAAATGTAAAAACACTTTGGGATTGGCTTGCAAGACTTCTTCCCGGTGGCTCAGAATCAGAGTAAAGCATCATGAGCGAATTAGCCAACGAACAAATATTCGAGCTGAAGAAGATGGGGTTTTCCAATGAGGAAATTGCAGCCGACTTACGTTACGACAAAGACATTGTTGACATCGTTGTTCCAGAAGACAAAAACAATATACCTACCATTGCAGACAGGCTTGATGAGTTGGGAGAAGCTGGTGCAAAAGTTCTTCAAGAATTACTACACTACGGCGAGCATGAAAAAACTCGCACAGACATAGGTAAGTTTTTTGTCGGTCTGAAGTACGATAAGGAAAAGACTAAAGCAAACT
>Ga0114899_1001176_pt1 | contig 16026 bp, 17 predicted proteins | sample MalvireepMed_215_FD_83497 | JGI IMG/M metagenome (GOLD analysis project Ga0114899, IMG submission 83497) | Marine viral communities from the Global Malaspina Expedition - Malaspina viral metaG DeepMed_215 | ecosystem: Environmental > Aquatic > Marine > Oceanic | place: Mediterranean Sea... | reverse complement strand
GCTTCAGAGTCTGGAACATTTATGGCGCGTCGTCGCCATATCGATGCACTTAAGCGCGCACAGGAGCACCTTGAAATTGGTTATGTTCAATTAACTGAGATGTCGGCGGGGGAGATTTTGGCTGAAGAGCTCAAATTGACTCAAGACTGTTTAAACGAAATTACTGGTGAATTTACTTCTGATGATTTGTTGGGAAAAATATTTTCTAGCTTTTGTATTGGTAAGTGAGTGATTGCTATTAGGCAAGGACACATTCGGCAAAAATAAGTATCAAATACTTGTTCATTTATTAGCCAGTTTTAGGTAAGATCCCCCTCCTTTTGAAATCCATGAGAATATAGATGATTTTTGACGAAAGTTTTGACGTGATTGTTGTTGGTGGTGGCCACGCGGGAACCGAAGCGGCTTTAGCTTCTGCTCGTATGGGCGCTAATACTTTATTGATCACACATAATATTGAAACTTTAGGTCAAATGAGCTGTAACCCTGCAATTGGCGGGATCGGCAAAGGTCATCTGGTTAAAGAAATAGACGCCCTTGGCGGAATTATGGCGACAGCTATCGACCACGCCGGTATTCACTTTAGAAAGTTGAACGCGAGTAAAGGACCTGCGGTTAGAGCAACTCGTGCTCAAGCAGACCGTACTTTATACCGAAATTACATTCGAGAAACTTTAGAGTCGCAAGTAAATCTGAAAATATTCCAGCAGTCTGTTGATGATTTGATATTGCAACAAGATAAAGTCGTCGGCGTTGTCACTCAAATGGGACTGCGCTTTGATGCGCCTACTGTAGTGTTAACCGCGGGTACATTCCTTGATGGAAAAATCCATATCGGTTTATCTAATTATTCTGGAGGGCGAGCTGGAGATCCTCCGTCGGTTGGTTTATCGCAAAGATTACGAGAATTACCGTTCAACACGCAAAGATTAAAAACCGGTACACCGCCAAGAATTGATTCTCGTAGTATTGATTTTTCGGATTTAGAAGAACAGCATGGTGATACACCAGTACCTGTATTTTCATTTACAGGTAAGGCATCTCACCATCCGAGGCAGATCCCTTGTTTTATTACTCATACTAATAAAAAAACTCACGAATTAATTACTGGCGGACTCGATCGGTCACCAATGTTTACTGGTGTGATTGAAGGCACCGGTCCACGTTATTGTCCATCGATAGAAGATAAAATAACTCGTTTTGCTGATCGTGATTCACATCAGATTTTTATCGAGCCTGAAGGCTTAACGACTTTTGAGGTTTATCCCAATGGGATCTCAACCAGTTTGCCTTTTGACGTACAGCTTAATTTTGTACGTTCAATCAAAGGGTTTGAAAACGCTCATATCACCCGACCGGGTTATGCCATTGAATACGATTATTTTGACCCGCGAGAATTGAATGCGTCGCTTGAAACCAAACATATCGATGGGTTATTTTTTGCTGGACAGATTAACGGTACGACTGGTTATGAAGAAGCTGCAGCGCAAGGGTTAATAGCAGGTTTAAATGCTGCCCTTAAAGTTCAGCAAAAACCAGCTTGGTCGCCAAGCCGTGAAGAAGCTTATATTGGCGTGATGATCGATGATTTAATTACTCGTGGTACTCAAGAGCCTTATCGTATGTTTACCTCACGCGCGGAATATCGATTAATTTTGCGAGAAGACAACGCTGATTTGCGTCTATCGGAAAAAGCCCATCAACTCGGATTGTTAAATGATAATCAGTGGCGAGTGACTGCGGATAAGCGTGAAGCAATTGAAATGGAATTGCAGCGAATGAAAAAAGCATATATTCATAATACGTCTGAGTCAGCCGCAAAAATTAATGAGCTGCTGAAAAAGCCTTTAAGTCATGAGTACTCGCACCTTGATTTGTTAAAAAGGCCGGAACTTAACTACACCCTGCTTGAGGAAAGGATTGATAATATTGGTGTAAGTCATGTCGGCAAGCCTTTATCAAATGCAGAAAAAGAACAAGTAGAAATCCAGGCAAAGTATGCTGGATATATTGATCGTCAATTTGATGAAATTGAAAGAAACAAAAAACAGCAAAATTTAGAGATTCCAAGTAACATTGATTATTCGCTAATTGGTGGCTTATCTGCAGAAATCATTCAAAAGCTAAATCAAGTAAAGCCAGAAACTATCGGACAGGCGAGTCGCATCTCCGGCATAACCCCAGCCGCTATTTCAATATTATTGATATCGATCAAAAAGCACAGTATCAAAATAACTAAACAGGCTTAACGTGGTGGAAATACTAAAGAAATTAACCCGTGGCGTAACTGAGTTAGGATTAAAATTAGACGATAACCAATTAGACCAGTTAGTCGAATTGCAAGTCCAGTTAATGAAATGGACCAAGACGTTTAACCTCACGGCAATTACTGAAGAAAATGAAGTACTAAAATTACATTTATTAGATAGTTTGGCGATTGTTCCTCATTGGCTCGAAAAAGGGTTTAACAAAACATTAGATGTCGGCACTGGTGCTGGTTTTCCGGGTTTGCCTTTGGCTATTGCGTTGCCTGAGCAACAATTTCATTTGTTAGATAGTAATAGCAAAAAAATTCGCTTTATTCGCCAACAAATTCATCAACTTGGTTTGACTAATGTTGAGGCTTTTCACAGTCGAGTGCAGCAACATGAAATACAAGATTATGATTGTATTGTGTCACGCGCGTTTGCCAGTATTGCTGATATGGTGGAAATGACTCAACCGTTATTAGCAAATGAAGGCCGTTGGATGGCGATGAAAGCAGATTACTCTGAACAAGAAAAGAATGAACTACCGGCCTGGACACAACAAGCAAATGCTCACCAACTTAACGTGCCAGGATTAAACGCACAAAGATGTTTGATCGAGTTAGCCAGACGAAATGATTGATCATCACCAAGATCACTCTATAATGGAAAGCTTTCTTTTTTTGAGTGACTGGATAACATTCGCTGAAACTATATAAAAAACTAATAATAACAATAAGTTAAATGGTTTGTTGGAGTTGTAATGGCAGCCAGTGAGTAGTAAAGAAATAATACAGAGGTAATTTGTGGGAAAAATCATAGCGGTAACTAACCAAAAAGGTGGTGTTGGTAAAACAACCAGTAGCATCAATATCGCTGCATCGCTAGCAGCAACTAAACGCAAAGTGTTGTTAGTTGATTTAGATCCTCAAGGTAACGCGAGTAGTGGCTGTGGTGTAGATAAGGACGAACTTGAATTTCATGCTTTAGACGTATTGCTTGGTGAAAAAAGTGCCAAGCAGTGTATCGTTAGCTTGAAAGATTCCGCTTTTGATATATTACCGACAAATTCTGAGTTAGCGGCTGCTGAAGCCCACCTATTAAATATCGACAATAAAGAGTCGCGCCTTAAAGGTGCATTGCTTTTAGTGGCTCAAGATTACGATTATATTTTTATCGACTGCCCACCATCACTCAGCATATTAACCGTTAATGCATTGGTGGCATCTGATAGTGTGATGATCCCAATGCAGTGTGAATATTATGCACTTGAAGGATTAAGCTCATTAGTTCAAACGGTACAGCAAATCGCAGAACACGTTAATCCTAAGCTTGAAATCGAAGGTATATTACGAACAATGTACGATCCAAGAAATCGTTTATCAGTAGAAGTGTCGAGTCAATTACACGAGCACTTTGGTGAAAAAGTTTATCGCACGGCAATTCCAAGAAATGTTAGGTTGGCAGAAGCGCCCAGTCATGGTTTACCTGCCTTGCACTATGATCGACTATCGCGTGGCGCTAAAGCTTACTTAGCTTTAGCAGGCGAAATGATCAGGCGAGAAGAAACAACAGAAACAGCTGCTTAGTTAAAGCTAGAAGCAAAAAAATTAATTAGAGAACTATTTGGTTTGAGTAAAATAATGAAAAAAAGTAAATTGGGTCGTAATCCTCTCGCAGCGTATTTGCCTTCTTCTAAAAAAAATTCTGATTCAGAAAATGAACCTGTAGAAAGTATTGTTCCAAAAGGCGAATTGCAAAAACTGCCAATTGAGAAGTTACAGCCGGGCCAATATCAGCCTCGTAAAATTATGACTGATGATGCTTTAGAAGAGTTAGCTGACTCGATTAAAGCGCAGGGTATCATTCAACCGATAGTAGTACGCCCAGTTTCCAAAGATATGTTTGAGATTATTGCGGGTGAACGTCGTTGGCGTGCTTCGCAGTTAGCACAACTCGATGAAGTACCTTGTTTGATTAAAGAAATCCCTGATGAAGCTGCCATTGCAATGGCCTTGATCGAGAATATTCAACGAGAAGATCTTAATGCAATGGAAGAAGCAGTTGCAATGCAGCGTTTGAAAGATGAATTCAGTTTAACTCATCAACAAACCGCTGATGCTGTTGGTAAAAGTAGAACCACCGTCACAAACTTATTACGTTTATTAAGTTTGACAGAAGCTTGTCGTGTGATGTTGGAGCGTGGCGATCTTGAAATGGGTCACGCCAGAGCACTATTATCTTTGCCTTCAGAGGAGCAAACTCTTGTCGCGCGAACAGTTGTCGCGAAAGAAATGACAGTACGTGAAACCGAAAAATTAGTCCGTAAACAACTATCTCCGGTTGTTGCAAAAAATAAAGAAAAAGCAGTTGACCCACATATCGAACAATTAGAAAGAAATATCAGCGATAAAATGGGCGCGACAACTACAATTCAACATGGCGCGAAAGGTAAAGGAAAAATCAATATTTCGTATAATAGCTTAGATGAACTAGATGGTATTTTACGCCATATGGGGATTGAACAAGTTTAATATTGTTTTCTCACAGCACTTCTACTTAAGCGATGGGCTGTGAAACCTATTTACGGAACTATCTAATGCCAATTGAAAAGCTAGCTATTCTTCAGTCACTCGAATCATGGTCAACCCGAAAAACACCAGTCACTTGTATCAATGTGATTCAAGAAACTCATGATGTAAAAACTTTTCAGTTAAAAGCCGATGAAGAGCAATTGTTTCATTTTAAGCCTGGTCAGTTTGTCGGTATGCAGTTCGAGATTGATGGTGAAAAGCATAACCGTTCATATACCATCGCTTCCTCCCCTACTCGTCCACACTTATTAGAGTTAACCATTAAACTCGATCCGAATGGCATTGTTTCCCCGTGGTTACATCAAAATATTAACAAAGGATCGCAGTTAGAAATACGCGGTCCTGCGGGTCTGTTTAATAATATGGATATCGAATTAAACCCAAAGTCAGGTAAAGTGTTATTGATTTCTGCGGGATCAGGTATTACGCCAATGATGTCGATGGCTAGGTTTTGGTGTGACCTGGCGAGCGAAAAAAGTGTCCAGTTTATTAATTGGGCGCGTTCGACCCAAGATATTATCTTTAGGCGTGAACTCGCATTAATGGACTTTCAGCATCACAATTTTAACCTTGAAGTGATTTGCACGAAACCCGGGTTGAGTGAAAACTGGTTGGGGCGTCGTGGGCGTGTTAATAAAAATATGCTTGAAGACTTAGTTTCTGATCTTCATGAGCGAACGGTTTTTTGCTGTGGTCCAGATGCATTTATGACGAATGTGAAGTCTTGCCTTGAGGCATTAGATTTTGATATGACTCATTACCACGATGAAACCTTCGATCCTGGCGGTAAGAAAAAAGCCAAGGAAGCCGCAAAAAAAACTGAAGATAAAAAAATAGAAAAACTGAATCAAGTCACTGGACCTTTTGAATTAACTTTCCAAAAAACAGGTAAAACAGTAGTCGTTGAAGCTAACGAAAACTTGCTTGAAAAGATCGAATCTGAAGGCGTTGCGATTGAATCTGCTTGTCGTATGGGAAATTGTGGTAGCTGTCAGGTAAAGAAAATATCGGGTGAGACCGAAAGTTATAATGAAGCTGGCTTACATCAAGAAAGAAAAGAACAGGGTTATATTTTGACTTGTTGTACTCAATTGAAAAGTAACGTGGTTTTGGATATTTAATTTTAGGATTTTTGATGAAACTAGTTATTGGTAATAAGAATTATTCGACTTGGTCACTTAGACCATGGTTATTGTTATCGGCTTTTGATGTTAAGTTTAATGAAATTCAAGAGTCGTTATTCCATGAAGGACTCAAACAACGATTACAAAAATACTCGCCGACATCGAGAGTCCCTGTATTGATCGAAGATGAGTTAACCATTTGGGATTCATTGGCTATTTGCGAATATATATCAGAAAAATATTTGAACGGTAAGGGTTGGCCACAAGATCAAAACATGAGAGCTGAAGCTAGGGCAATTTGTGCAGAAATGCACTCAGGGTTTAATGCGCTCAGAAATGAGTTGCCAATGAACTGTAGGGCAAAGCGTAAAATTGAAATATCTGCTGGTGCTGCTGACGATATAAGAAGGATAGATTCAATTTGGTCTGAATACTCAAAGAAAAACTCATCCATTGGATTGTGGCTATTTGGTGAATTTTCTATTGCTGATTGCTTTTTTGCGCCTGTGGCTTTGAGATTTTTAACTTATGGCGTCCAACTGTCACCTCAAGCTCAACAATATGCAGAGCAATTATTATCCCATCCTTCTCTGTTAAATTGGGTCGAGTTGAGCAAAAAAGAAACCGAAATCATTGCTGAAGACGAGGCTGGCACTGAATAATATTCATTTTTATTGCTCTTGATAAATACAGCTCTTTTAACTGACTAGACGGAAATATCCATTTAACAAATTGTAACATTTCCTTTGATTACAGAGGCTTAGCGAGTGGATGTTTTTGTTTAGAGTTCAAATGAACTAAAACGTTACCCAATTAACAGCTAATCTAATGAAACTATTCACAATTTAGACTCAATTAACTCACCGGATCACTTGCTAATAAAGGCGTTGATCACTATAATTTGCGCCGAATTTATGTGGTTGTTTTGTGTACTATAAAAATAGTGAAAACAATCATAGTTTGGGTTGAATTGAGGTGGGCAGTAAAGTGGGTCAGTCCTTAGTTGAACGCGGACATCAACAAGCGAAAAAACTATTATTTATACAGGCGCTCATTTTAGTGGTTGTGGCTAGTTTGGGTTTGTTTAAAGAATTTAAGGTAGCAATAGCATTGTTATCTGGCGGAATAGCGGTATTTATTGCCAACTTCTATTTCGTTTATAAAGCATTTTCGAAATCAGGTGCTCAGCAAAGCAAAAAAGTTGTAGGGGCGTTTTATTTAGGAGAAACCGCGAAAATCGTAATATCAGCAGGATTGTTAGTTGCTGGCTTTATGCTTTTACCGGGCTTTGAGTTATATGTATTAGTTGGATATGTAGCGGCGTTGCTTTCTCAATGGTTGGCGCCAGTCATAGTAAAAATCCATTAATTTGGTTTAGATTAAATTGTTAAGGCTAATGATTTTATGAGCGATCAAACAAGTTCAGGATATATCAAGCATCACCTTCAGAATCTGCAGGTATGCTCTACTCAAGAAGGTTGGCAGTTTAATACAGCTGAAAACCCGACTCTTTGTAAAGGTAATATGTCAGCACTAAATGTTGACAGCATGTTTTTCTCTTTATTATTAGGCTTTCTTTTTCTATGGGGTTTCAGACGCGCAGCGAAAAAGGCAACTATAGGCGTACCAGGTAAGTTTCAAGCATTTATCGAATTGATCATCGATTTTGTTGGCACAAATGTAAAAGATACATTCCACGGCAAAAATAAGATGATAGCCCCACTAGGCTTAACTATTTTTGTGTGGGTTTATATGATGAACCTGATGGATTTAATACCGGTTGATTGGATCCCTGGCATCGCGCACGCTATTGGTGTCCCTTTCTTAAAAGTGGTTCCAAGTACAGATGTAAACGTTACTTTCGCTATGTCTCTATCAATTTTTGTCTTAATTATCTTTTATAGCATTAAAATTAAAGGCGTTGGCGGTTTCACTAAAGAATTAACCATGAACCCTTTTAATCACTGGGCTGCTATCCCAATGAACTTAATCTTAGAAGGCGCTGCACTAATCGCTAAGCCTATCTCATTATCTTTACGTTTATTCGGAAACATGTACGCAGGTGAGTTAATTTATATATTGATAGCACTAATGGGGTTATATCAGTTGCCACTGCATTTTGGTTGGTCTGTACTTCACTTATTAGTAACTTTCTTACAAGCATTTATCTTTATGATGTTAACTGTTGTTTATCTCAGTTTGGCTCACGAAGATCATTAACATTTTAATAACGAATTTTGTACTTTAATTTTTTAACTTTAAACTTAACTATTCTTAACGGAGAATAAAATGGAAACAGTAATCGGTTTTACCGCAATCGCAGTAGCTCTTCTTATCGGTCTTGGCGCATTAGGCGTTGGTATTGGTATGGGTCTTTTAGGTGGTAAATTCCTAGAGAGTGCAGCTCGTCAACCAGAACTTGCACCTATGCTTCAAGTTAAAATGTTCATCGTAGTAGGTCTATTAGATGCTGTTGCAATGATCGGTGTTGGTATCGCGTTATTCTTCACTTTCGCAAACCCGTTCACAGCTCAATTAGCTGCATTGGTAGCGTAATCACTCTCGAGTCTTAAACTTAACTGACATTAGAGGAGATTACCGTGGATTTTAATGCAACTTTGATTGGACAAACAATTGCGATGATCGTGTTTGTTTGGTTCACAATGAAATACATTTGGCCACATCTTGACGCTGCTATTACTGAGCGTCAGGAAAAAATTGCTGAAGGCTTAGCAGCAGCAGATAAAGGCGAGCATGATTTAGAGCTTGCCAAAAAATTTGCTGCTGACACTATGCGCGAAGCAAAAGATAAAGCAGCTGAGTTGCTTGATCAGGCTAAAAAACGTCATTCAGAAATTGTTGATTCTGCTAAAGATGATGCACACGCTGAAGCCGACAAAATTAAAGCTGGTGCCCAAGCTGAAATTGAATTGGAAGTTTCTCGCGCTCGCGAAGAACTCCGTAAGCAAGTTTCAGTATTGGCAATTGCCGGTGCAGAAAAGATTCTACAACGAAGCATCGATGCTTCTGCTCAGGCAGACATTTTAGATAGCTTAGTTGCTGAACTTTAGGCGAAGGTGAAACATGGCTGAATTAACAACACTCGCAAGACCATACGCAAAAGCTGCGTTTGAGTACGCAATTGAAGCAAAGCAGTTGGCCGAATGGTCAGAGATGCTTGGCTTGGCTGCTCAAGTAGTAAGCGATGAGTCGATGCAACAGTTATTAACAAGCCCTCATTTTACTAAAGAAGACCAAACGACAGCGATGCTAAAAGTTATTGAAGATAAGTTTGACGCAAAAGGCGTTAACTTCATCAAGCTTTTAGCACAAAACAAGCGCCTTTTGGCTTTACCTGAAATTGAAGTGTTATTTAACTTCTTGCGAAGCGAGTTTGAAAAAACGATCGAAGCGCAAGTGACTTCAGCATCAGAGTTAAATGAGCAGCAAATTACTCAATTAAAAGAAAAGCTAGCGGCTAAGTTAGGTCGTCAAGTTGAAGTAAGCGTTGATTTGAACGCTGAATTATTGGGTGGTTTGATTATTCAAGCAGAAGATTTAGTGATTGATGGTTCGGTACGCGGTCAGCTTGCCAAATTGTCAGATACTTTGAACGTTTAAACTAGGGGAAAGCAGAGCATGAGCATGCAACTGAATCCATCAGAAATCAGCGAGTTAATCAGACAACGCATTAACGATTTTGAAGTTGTTTCTGAAGCACGAAATGAAGGTACTATTGTTAGTGTATCTGACGGTATCTTAAAAATTCACGGCCTTGCTGAAGTAATGCAAGGTGAGATGATTGAATTACCAGGCGGTAAGTTTGGTTTAGCACTTAACCTTGAACGCGATTCAGTTGGTGCTGTTGTACTTGGCGACTATTCTGACATCATTGAAGGTCAGAAAGCTAAATGTACTGGCCGTATTCTTGAAGTTCCAACAGGTGAAACGATGTTAGGTCGTGTTGTTGATGCTTTAGGTAATCCTATCGATGGTAAAGGTCCAATTGAAGGCGCTACTTTTGCTCCAGTAGAAAAAGTTGCACCGGGCGTAATCTCGCGTCAATCAGTTGACCAGCCAGTACAAACTGGTTATAAGGCAGTTGATGCAATGATTCCAGTTGGTCGTGGCCAGCGTGAATTAATCATTGGTGATCGCCAAACTGGTAAAACAGCTTTAGCAATTGATGCAATCATCAATCAAAAAGATACAGGCATCAAATGTGTGTATGTTGCGATTGGCCAGAAAGCTTCAACTATTGCAAACATCGTTCGCAAATTAGAAGAGCACGGCGCAATGAGCAACACGGTTGTTGTTGCAGCTGCAGCTTCTGACGCGGCAGCACTTCAATTTATCGCACCATTTGCCGGTTGTACTATGGGCGAATACTTCCGTGATAAAGGCGAAGATGCATTAATCGTATATGATGATCTAACTAAGCAAGCTTGGGCTTATCGTCAAATTTCACTATTACTTCGTCGTCCACCTGGTCGTGAAGCATATCCTGGTGATGTATTCTACTTGCACTCGCGTTTATTAGAACGTGCTGCACGTATCAATGCTGAACATGTTGAAAAATTAACAAATGGTGAAGTTAAAGGTAAAACTGGTTCATTAACAGCTCTACCTATTATCGAAACTCAAGCGGGTGACGTTTCAGCTTTCGTACCAACAAACGTAATTTCAATCACTGATGGTCAGATTTTCTTAGAAACTGATTTATTCAACGCTGGTATCCGTCCTGCTGTAAATGCTGGTCTTTCGGTATCTCGTGTTGGTGGTGCAGCTCAAACTAAAATCATCAAGAAGCTTGGTGGTGGTATCCGTTTAGCATTAGCTCAGTATCGTGAATTAGCGGCTTTCGCTCAGTTCGCATCTGACCTTGATGATGCAACTCGTGAACAGTTAGAGCACGGTCAACGAGTAACAGAATTAATGAAGCAGAAACAATATGCTCCAATGTCTGTTGCAATAATGGCTGTTTCTTTGTTTGCTGCTGAAAAAGGACACTTAAAGAGTGTTGAGCTTTCTAAAATCGTTGATTTTGAAGAGGCTTTACTTGATCACATGGGCAACAACGAATCTGCACTAATGGATAAGATCAATGCAAGCGGCGATTATAATAAAGATATCGAAGCTGAATTAGATGCTGCAATCAAGAAGTTTAAAGAGTCAGCAACTTGGTAAAATAATTTGAGGGGTTTTGGTTGTAGTGACCTCCTCCCCTTTTCAAGTTGTTTTGAAATACGTTAATTAATAGCTTATTAATTGAAATTACTGGGAACAGTCTATGGCAGTCGGAAAAGAAATTCGTACCAAGATTGGAAGTATTAAAAATACTCAGAAAATTACCAGTGCTATGGAAATGGTTGCGGCCTCGAAAATGCGTAAAGCGCAGGACCGAATGGAAGCAACTAAGCCTTACGCCGAGAGAATTCGCGGTGTAATTGGTCACTTAGCAATGGGTAACTCTGAATATAAACACTCATATATCATCGAGCGAGAAGTTAAGCGCGTTGGTTTTATCGTTGTGTCTAGTGACCGCGGTTTATGTGGTGGCTTAAATACTAACCTTTTTAAAAGTGCGCTTAAGTCGATGAAAGAGTGGCAAGATAAAGAAGTTGAATTGGACTTATGTCTGATTGGCTCTAAAGCTGCTGCATTCTTTAATCGTTTTGGTGGTAATGTTGTTGCAAAAACTCAAGGTCTAGGTGATAAGCCAACAGTAACTGATTTAATCGGTACAGTTAAAGTTATGCTAGATTCATTTGACGAAGGTCGTATCGACCGTTTGTATCTCGTGCATAATGAGTTTGTTAACACTATGATTCAGGATCCTAAAGTTCTTCAAATGCTACCTGTTGAAAAGCAGGAAGAAGATGAACTGAAGCATCACTGGGATTACATTTACGAGCCAGACGCTAAAGAATTATTAGACGTGTTATTAGTTCGTTATATCGAGTCTCAGGTTTATCAAGGTGTTGTTGATAATATTGCCTGTGAACAAGCATCAAGAATGGTTGCGATGAAAGCGGCTACTGATAATGCTGGCGATATTATTGATGAGTTACAGTTGATATTTAACAAAGCTCGTCAGGCGGCGATTACCCAGGAAATTTCTGAAATTATTAGTGGTGCTGCAGCGGTATAAGCTGATCAAACTGATGGTTAAGAAATTTTAGTTAACGAAATTTAAATTTAAATAAATGAGGATTGAACAATGAGTAACGGTAGCATTGTTGAGATAATTGGCGCGGTAGTTGATGTGGAATTTCCACGTACTGATGTGCCTAAAGTATATGACGCTCTAAACATTGAAAACAGCGTAATTGTTTTAGAAGTTCAGCAGCAGTTAGGTGACGGTGTTGTTCGTTGTATCGCAATGGGTTCTTCTGAAGGAATGAGCCGCGGTATGAACGTAACTAACACTGGTAAAGCAATCCAGGTTCCTGTTGGTCAGGAAACTTTAGGTCGTATCATGGATGTTTTAGGTGATCCGATTGATGACGCTGGTCCAATAGGCGAAAAAGAAAGAATGTCTATTCACCGTAAAGCGCCTTCTTATGAAGAGCAAGCTGCGGCTAACGAATTACTAGAAACTGGTATCAAAGTAATCGACTTAATCTGTCCTTTCGCGAAAGGTGGTAAAGTTGGTTTATTTGGTGGTGCTGGTGTTGGTAAAACAGTAAACATGATGGAACTTATTCGTAACATCGCAACTGAGCACAGTGGTTTCTCTGTATTTGCTGGTGTTGGTGAGCGTACTCGTGAAGGAAATGATTTCTACCACGAAATGAAAGAGTCGAACGTACTAGATAAAGTATCACTAGTTTACGGACAGATGAATGAGCCTCCAGGAAACAGATTACGTGTTGCTTTAACTGGTTTAACAATGGCTGAAAAATTCCGTGACGAAGGTCGTGACGTTTTATTATTCGTTGATAACATCTATCGTTATACACTAGCTGGAACGGAAGTATCTGCACTTCTAGGTCGTATGCCATCAGCGGTTGGATATCAGCCAACACTTGCTGAAGAAATGGGCGCACTTCAAGAGCGAATCACATCTACTAAAACTGGTTCTATCACATCTATCCAAGCGGTATATGTACCTGCAGATGATTTAACGGATCCATCTCCAGCAACAACATTTGCTCACTTAGATGCAACAGTTGTACTTTCTCGTCAAATCGCTGAATTAGGTATTTACCCAGCTGTTGATCCGTTGGATTCAACATCTCGTCAATTAGATCCTTTGGTTATCGGTCAAGAGCACTACGATACAACTCGTGGCGTTCAGTCAGTTCTTCAGCGTTACAAAGAACTTAAAGATATCATCGCTATCTTAGGTATGGACGAATTATCTGAAGAAGATAAGCAAACAGTATCTCGTGCTCGTAAGATCCAGCGTTTCTTATCTCAGCCATTCTTCGTAGCAGAAGTATTTACTGGTTCTAAGGGTAAGTATGTTTCTCTTAAAGATACTATTGCTGGCTTTAACGGAATCCTTGCTGGTGAATACGATCACCTTCCAGAGCAGGCTTTCTATATGGTTGGTACTATCGAAGAAGCAGTTGAAAAAGCAAAGACTCTTTAATTTAGAGTCTTTTGAATTTTTTAACTAGCATTGAACTAATAGGAAGTTGAAAATGTATACATTTCAATTAGAAATCGTAAGTGCTGAGAAGTCAATCTACTCAGGTACAGTCGACTCATTAGTTGCTATGGGTGAATTAGGTGAGTTAGGGATTGTTCCTGGCCACGCACCTTTGTTAACTTCTCTTAAGCCAGGTACTGTTGTTGTAAAAGATCACGATGGCAAAGAAGAACATTTTTATGTTTCTGGTGGAATGCTTGAAGTTCAGCCGCATATGACTACTATTTTGGCTGATACTGCAGCGCGTGCTGATGATGTTGATGAAGCGGCGGCAATAGCAGCTAAAGAAGCAGCAGAAGCGGCTATGGCAGATCAAACCTCAGAAATTGAGTATTCTGCAGCAGCAACTGAGCTTGCCGAAGCAATGGCACAGCTTAAGACACTTTCAGCGATTCGCAGGAAAGCTGGTAAGTAGTTGATAGCTTAAACTATTATGAAAAAAGTGGCTTTAGCCGCTTTTTTTATGTTCAGGGATGAACCATCAGGTATAGATATGATCAGCGGTGCCATGGATAGCGCCAAAAGTAGGCTCTTTTAGGCGAGAGAGTCGGATTGCTGTTTTTTAAAATTAGATTAATTAAATTCAAACTATTTTCCACTGGTCGTCGACATTAATGTTAAACCAGTTCAATCAGTTGCCAAATAACTGAACAAAAGGAAAATAGTATGAAAATTCAATCATGGCTCAAACCCGTTATCGCTTCAATCGGTACACTATCTATGTGCATAGCCCTTTCGGCTTGCCAGTCAAGCAATGCAAACAACAGCCAAAGTTATCAAGCTGATTCTCGTTCCGACGTTGAAATTAGATTAGAGCATCAACATCGAGATAAACACTTTTATGTAGATGGCAAGAAATTCGAGTGGGATGACTTATCTACAAATCAGCAAAATAAGATCATCGCGCTAGAGCATGACCTAGAAAGGTTATCTAGAGATTTAGAAATAGATGAAACTGAAATGGAAAAATGGGCGGAAAAAATGGAAGCGGCTGCAGCCATGATTGAGGTTGATGCTGCAGCAATGGAAGATATTTCAATTGAGTTTGAACAGGATTCAATATCATTTAAAGATCTTGAAAAAATTACTAGGGAACTATCAGAAAAAACTCGTCATATTGAAGTGAAAATGAGGGGCTTTGAAGAGAAAATGAAGCAATTAGAAATTAAAGCTCCAAAAATAGACCAATCTAAATTAAAAGCTATAGAGCTCAAAGCTGAAGAGTTAGAAAAAGTGTTAACTGAGATTGCCGCTTCCATTTAATTTATAATATAAGCAATATTGCCAAACCAATATCAAGTGGTTTGGCATCCTCACTCCCCTATTTCATCCCAGAGAACTTGTTGCAAAACCTCTAATTAGATAAAACATAGTTAAGGTAACTGTTTTATTTATATAAGGAAGCATGCAATGGATTCAACAACATATTCAGACGAGAAAAAATGTAACATCCGTCTTGGGGCTTTACACTATGATTCATATAACCAGTGTTTATTTTCAGAAAGAGAGACAGTTTATTTGCGGAATAAACTTAATGATGTATTAAATTACATGATCGTTAACCAGCATAGAGCCGTTTCGCGTAATGAGTTAGTTGAGAATATATGGCGGGGGAACTTTTATACCGGCGTTAAAGCTGTAACCCATAGCGTTTGTAAGTTGCGTAAAACATTCAGTGAGCTTGGAGAGGATAAAGTATCAATTAAAACGTTACCTAAACAAGGCTATGCATTGCAAATTAATTAATATTGAGAGCTCTTTTATTCAATGCCTAAACGTATTAACAGGCTTTCTTTGTAGCTTTGGCTTACATTGACTTGCTGTCCTTTTTTCAAAACAACAGCGTATTGCCCATCAGCCAAAGTTAAAAACTCAGTGACTTGAGAAACTCGGACCATTGCTGTTCGGTGTACCCTACAAAATTCACCTTTAGGCAGATGCTTTTCAAGATAACTTAAACTTACCCTGTGCAAGATAGAGGACTTGTCTAGATGCAACTCTATATAGTTTCCTGCAGTTGTAATCCAATTAATATTTGTAATATCCACAAGTTGGATTTTTCCTACAGAGCGTACAATTAAGTGTTTTAAGCTATTGTTAGTTTCGGTTATGTCATTGAGTAATGTTAGTTGTTGGGCTTGATTGTCTTTATTATCGAGAAGCTTTTGTGCGCGCAAAATAGATTGCTCAAAACGTTCATCATCAAATGGTTTTAATAGATAATCAAGTGCACAAAATTCAAATGCCTCTACTGCGTGTTCATTGAATGCAGTGACGAAAATGATAATTGGCTTATTTTCCAGTTGTTGCAATTTTTGACATACCGCTAACCCATTTAATCCTGGCATTTTAATATCAAGAAATATAACTTGAGGTTGAAGCTGTTTTACCATTTCAACGACTTG
>Ga0114899_1001173_pt1 | contig 16026 bp, 30 predicted proteins | sample MalvireepMed_215_FD_83497 | JGI IMG/M metagenome (GOLD analysis project Ga0114899, IMG submission 83497) | Marine viral communities from the Global Malaspina Expedition - Malaspina viral metaG DeepMed_215 | ecosystem: Environmental > Aquatic > Marine > Oceanic | place: Mediterranean Sea... | reverse complement strand
TGCCCCTGCAAGGAGCGTCTGGGTTGGGGTATCATCTCGCCTGTGCGGTTTTATTTATGTGATGGAGTAAGCGGGGCGATGGCGCAAGCGCAGGCAGTGCAACGGGTGTTGATGCTGGATAATCACTATCACACTGTATAGTACTGTATATAACTCCACAGACTGCGCCCTCCCTCCCGTAACGCCCCGCTAACTCTGCATATCGCTCCATAACACTCCACCGCAATTAGGCCTAGACCTGGGTAATATCCTGGGTAACACTATCAGTACACTCATTTGCCGAGAGCGTTACCCAGGTGCCGATCTCAGATACCAAAGCACGCAAGGCCGCGCCTGCCGATAAGCCCTACCGCATCCCTGATAGTGACGGCCTCTACCTCGACGTTCGCCCCAGTGGTAAGAAGTACTGGCGCGTCCGTTATTTTCTGCACGGTAAAGAGAACCTCTACACGCCCGGGCAGTACCCGCAAGTGACCCTGAAAGAAGCGCGAAAGCAGCGCGACGAGGTTAAACATAATGCGGCTCAGGGTATCGATCCTAAGGCGCTGCAGCAGGAAGAGCGCGACCGATCAAAGCGCAGTCAAGAAGACTCTTTCGACGCCATTGCTATTGAGTGGTGGGAAAAGCACTCTCCCCGCTGGACCGATCACTATGCGTCACAAGTACGAAAAGGCATTGAGCGTGAAATGCGACCCGCGTTTGGCTCAAAGAATATTCGCCAGATAACGCCTGCTGACGTTTTGCGCCTAGTGCAAAAGATCGAAGCGCGTGGCGCGCCCTCGGTGGCCATGCTGGTGCGTCAGTGGGTGGCGCAGATCTACCGCTATGCCGCTAGCACATTGCGTGCTGATCACGACCCGGCGGCGCCCATTGAGGGGGCTATTCAGCGCCCGCCGGTTCAGCACAGTCGCTCGCTCAGCGCTGAGGATCTCACCGATCTAGCCAACCAAATTGATACCCGCGGGGGCTGGCGCATCAACGCCATCGCCATGCATGTGCTGATGCGCAGCATGTTGCGAACGGGTGAGCTACGCCAGGGGCGCTGGGAAGAAGTCGATTTCATGCGGGCAGAGTGGCGGGTTCCCGCTGAGCGGATGAAGATGCGACGCCCGCATGTGGTGCCGCTATCAAAGCAGGTGGTGACGCTGTTGCAGGAGTTGCACGGTTACACCGGGCACATGCCCCTAATGTTTCCCTCCTATCGGCATCCCGGCAAGCCGTTAAGCGCAACCACCATCAACAAGGCCCTTGAGCGGATGGGTTGGGCGGGCAGGTTTAGCGGCCATGGCTTTCGTTCAACCGCATCGACGCTGTTGAATGAGCATGGCTGGCGCGGGGATCTGATTGAGAAGCAGCTGGCGCACATGCCTGGTGACAAAGTGCGCGCTGCTTACAACCATGCGGACTATCTAAAAGAGCGGCGGGAAATGTTGCAGTGGTATAGCGATTACATCGATGCCATCATGCGAGGCGCAGCCGTGCCTCAGGTGCCTGCTCGAATGCGTGCATGATCCATTCATCCACGTCTGACTCTAGCCACCGCACGCCGCCAGTGGCCAGCTTGCGCCCTGGCGGGAATTCCCCTTCTCGAATCATGGCGTATAGCTTGCTTTCGCTATAGCCCACCCGTTCGCTAACGGCCTTCATTGGTAGAAGTTTCGCCATGTCGTTAGTCTCCTGTATATCGCTGGCCGCCGGGGCCGTGCCCCTGCCCGTCACGCCATTCGCGCTCCTGGCGCCCGATGCTGGCGCTCATCACCTGCTGGCGCTGCTGATCGAGCAGCGCTTGCACGGCGGGGTTCTCTGCAATAGCGCTCAGTTGGGCGATATGAGCTCGTTGGCTGTGGATGATTTCGGTGGCCACGGTGGCGAGTTCCCATATATCGGTGGCGGCTTCGCCATCTGCCCGTAATTTTCCCAGGCCGTAGCAGTGCCCACAGGGGCGGTCTTTGTTGCCTTTGATGTGGTCGGTGCCGGTTCCCATGCAAACCATGCAATCGTCGGGTGCAATTGCTCGCCAGCTGCTCAGCCAATCGTCCTGCGTGGTGACGCTTTGGACGCCTTTGTCGAGGTCTTCGTAAACGATTAGCCAGTGACCTTCCAGTGAGCCGGTGCCCTGGTGCTGCTGCAGCTCGGCGTATTTCCCACCGCTTTCGCGGTGGGTGTGGGTGGGCTTGGGTTGCTGTGTCATTGATGGTCCTCAGTTTTGCTACTCGCGGCCAGCTCTGGAAAATGGATGCGTCTAAATGTGTTGGTGGACATTTTGCCATCGCGGACTTTCTTAAGGTCCTCTTCCTCCTTATCCCACGCTGCTTGCTGGCTTTTCTCGGCTGCACACTTGCAATAGGTGCCATAAGCGCCGCATTCCAGCTCACAATCAGGATGCGAGTCACGGCGGGCGAGGCTGGTTACTGGCACCGCTTTAAGGGCCGCTTCGGCATCACTCATCATCGCCCGGTGGTCGCGCGGTGGTGGATAGTCCGGGTCGGCATCCATCTCGTAGTTGCGCATTGCTGACACCAGCCTGCGCAGCAGCTCGGACTGCCGCTCCACATGCGCCGCCAGGGCGTCGCGCTCTTGCTCAAGCTTGGCAACCAGCTCAGTCAGCCGAGCATTAGCCTCACGCTCGCTTTCCAGCGCTGCCGGGCTGCTCTCAGCATGTAGTCGCTTGGCTTGTTCCAGATTGGAACCTGCCACCTTTTTGGCGGCATCCATGCCTTGTTTCGCGGCGCTGGCTTGCTTGGCAATGATGGCGTCGTGTACGTCTTTCCGTAGGTACTCGACGGCCTCGCTCGGGTCCATATCCAGACCTGGGGCGGGGTCGTCGCACCAGAGATAGCAGCGCTGGCCTTCGCTTGAGTCTGGCACTAGGTAGATGGTCTCAACCGCTAGGTGTTTAATGTCGTTTACGCTCATACCTCCATGCCCTCCTGAATGGCTACCCTTGGCTCAGGCCGATTGATCACATCGAAGCACTTGATATGTGGATCTGGCGCGTGGGTGTTGCAGATCTGCGTGGCGAACACTTGCACACCGTGGCGGCTGCATTGGCCGTAGGGTGTGCGGCTGGGCTTGGCCTCCAGGCTTGAGTGCCGCTGAAAAGGGCAGTGCTTGTCTTCATCAAAGCCCTGGTGCTTGTACTGTTGGCAGCTGACGCATGCTTTGGGCGAGTGCATGAAGGGCTCTACGTTGGGCTTTTGGTAGTTCACTGGCTGGCCTCCACTCGCTTGAACTCAACGACCCAGACCCACGGGTTAGTGTCCCAACTGTCTGAGCCGTTAATTGATTCCCATAGCAGCTTGAAACCAGCGCGCCGCGACTTGGCCACGGCTTCGCTCATGGCTTTAGGGTCTGGCCAGTTATCAGCTAGCACTAATCCAATGCCCTCTTGTAGCGCGTCGCGCTCGCTTATTTGCTTTAATCGCTCCACGCGAACGCTGACGATCTCTAGGGTGATGCGGGAGGCCCAGCGGGGCATGTGGATTGATGGTCGCTTGCGCCACCAGTAACCAGGATTTTTCGATCCGGCGGCTGAACGACTATCAATGCTTGCGCAGTATTTAATGTCGCCCGCAGTTACATCGCCGTGCATCAAGTACAGGAAGTTTTCACGCACCCAGAGCCGGTCACCGGGCTGGCCGTAGGGGCATAATGCGTAATCGCCGCCATTGACTTCGCCAGCGATTTCGCAAGGTGCAAGATGGCAGCCTGAGCCGTTACGGTCTTTTGTCGGCTTAACGATCCTGCGTGTCTGCGTTTTTCGGCCTGACAAAATGGCGTTGACCATATCGGCGTTGAATAAAATCGGGCGCTCTTTAGACATGCTGGATTTCTCCCACCATTTTGCTGGCCTGCGCAATATGCTTAAACGGCTGCATAAGTGCGGCGCTGTTGGCTTCGATCAACCGCTGCTGGCGCTCCAGCTTTTCGCGGTATTCGGCGTGTTTGGCGCGTGCCACTTCTTCCCGGCTGACTAGCTCGACCAATTTTTTGCCGCGATAGCCGCGCTCGTAGCGTCGGGATAGGCACGCGGGGGAGAGGCCGTAGCGGCGGCCTAGCTCGCTGAGCGTGACGCTTTCGCCGTTGGCGGGGTCGTTGACGTAAATGGCGCTCATGACTGCACCCCGCCTTTATCCGCTGTTGGCTGGCGCTCAGTCTCGCCGCCCAACCATTCCATGAGGCGCTCGACGTTCTGGCGCAGGCTGCCCGCCATCAAGATGAAGTCGGTTTCCAGGCGGGCTAGGGCGTCGTCGCCATCGTCGGCGTGGTCGGCTTCTTCAATCAGTGCATCACCGAAGCGCAACGACTTCAGGGCTAAGTCGTCATGCAGGATGAAAGAGAGCTGGCCTTCGAGGCTGAGCGCGAGCTGCGATGCTTGCCGGCCGCTTTCGAGCAGCTGCTGCATTTCGTCGCTATCCAGATCCACCTGACGTGCACGCACCACACCGTCGTCGCCCTTGGCTTTCAGCGAGACGTTATCACCCAGCTGGAGATCAGCAGGGCGTGAGGCGGCATCGCCTAGCCAGGTGGTCATGGCGCGGATGGGTAGCGTCTGGCTGGCCAGTGGCGTGGCCTTGAGGCTGCCGAGGGTTTCGCGCAGCAGGTCCAGTACGTCCTCAGCGCGGGCGCGGCTGCTGGCGTTGACGCCGATCAGGTTGCGTTCGGTGTCCCACCAGAGGTCTATTTTCTGGCTGCGCACGAAGGCGCGGGGCAGCAGCTCTTCCATGACCTGCTCCTTGAGCGCGCTCCTTTCCTTGCGCGTGACCTTGCGGCCTTCGGTGGCCTCGATCTCGGCAACGCGCTCTTCCACTTCCTCCTTGATCACCGAGGCGGGCAGCAGGCGCTCCTGACGCAGGGCGCTGATGAGGCGGTGCCCATCGTTTTGCAGGGTGTGCAGCAACTGGCCACCGCCCAAGCGACCCGCTGGCGCTGTCCAGCCAATACGGCGGGCGTCGGCATTGCCCAGGGGCATGGCGGTATAGCACGCCATTTTCTCGGCTAGCTGCTCGGCATTCACTGCAACGGCACCGTGCAGGCGGTAGAGGTGTAGGTGTTTGAACCACATATCACTCGCCTCCCTCAGTTAGCACGAAAACGGTCTTATCGAGTGATGGCTTTTCGTGCCGCGCCGCGCTTGCAATGGGCTCGCTCGGGTTTTTTCTTTCTTGCCTGTTGAGAATGCCAACGCAGTAGCCGTGGCCTTCAAGCATTGATTTTATTGACGCGAGGGTGGCGCTTTTGCCTGACTGCACCGGCCCGCTAATGTGGATATGAATCAGAGTTACGGACATTTATTTGTCTCCCTGCTTGTTCTGACCATCGCCGTTGGCGGGCGCTGGCTGTTTGAAAATTCGGTCGAAGGCGGCTTGATCAATCACGGACGTATTCCGTCCACACGGTTTTCATGACCGGCTTGTTCTTCCTCAGCACCTTCACTTTCGCGGGGTACTTGATGCAGAGGTTGCTTACCCGCCCCGCCTTCTTCGCCATCTGAATGAACTGCTCGGCGTACTACGGGGCATCGAACGCGGTGCTGAGCGGCACTTGGCGGGCGCTGTCCATGATCTTTTCGAAGCGCTCCTGCACCCGCTCTTCGTACTCGTCCACTGAATCCCCTGGCTTGGGGGGGGTGGAGGCGCGGGCCAGTTGGCGGGCTTTGCATTCGGTCATGCCGTAAACGCGGAAGGTGCTCATGCGGCCTCCTGCTTAGCAGCGTCGTACTGCTGGATGGCCCACACGATGGCGTAGCAGCACCAGAGGTAGTGCGTTTTCCACTGCTTGCAGTCGACTTCGTAGAAGTCCTGAAACAGCTCCTTGCTTTCGAAGGTGAAGTCAATCGCAGCACGGATTGCTGAATACTCGTGCTCGCTTTCGCTGAGCACTTCGTTTTCCACTTCCTCCCAGGCTTCTTGCTTTTTCTCTTCGTCCCATTCCTCGTCGGTCTGCTCGAACCACTCTTTGATCTTCGCTTCGAACTTTTCAGGCGCCCATTCGCGGGTTATTTCATCGGGCGGCACATGGGGCCCTGCCTGCAGCTTCTCCGACCAGTAACCGGGGTTAATGCCCATCTCGTCATTGCGGAAAAACGCGAACATGTCCTCGATGCGCTGGAACACGTAGCAGCCCATGTCACCGCTGATGCACAGGAAGCCAGGCCATGTGGTGATGTTGAAATAGCGGTCGCTGCTTTGGGGGCGAGCGCAGCACAAGTGGCGGTGCAGGCCATCATCGTGAACGATCGTCAATTGGTGCTCGCCAATGGTTTCCTGGAAGCGCTCAAGGGGCGTTTTCTGCTGTGCGGTCATCGTCATCACCTCAAAACTGAACAATCTGAACGGGTGGCTGGGCGTTGCCGCGTGAACTCACAATAAATTCTGATGAGTTGGCGGCGGGCGGGGCGTAGTCGGTTGAGCTGTCAAGGAATCCTTGACGGCTCACTGCTGGCGCGGCGGGGCGCATGCCGGGGCAGTGCTCTTCGGCGATGCCGCGGTAGTCCGGCTGGCCGGTGCGCTGGTTGAGCGGCACGCCTCGCGCCTCTTCGGCGGCCCAGATGGCGGCCTCGGTGCAGTAGGCGGTTAGCCAGTCGGCTTGCTCCTGGGCTTCGCCCTTCGAGAGTTGGCCCATGACGATCAGCGCGACGAACAGGAACGCGGCCCAGAGTAATTTGGTGGCTTGTTCGCTCATGCGGCTTGCTCCTCAGTGGCGGTGAGCGGGTGTGGCTCCAGGTTGATGCGCTTCTCTACGTGAGCGCCCCACAGCACATCGCGCAGGCTGTTACGGGCGGATTCTTGGGTGGGCAGCGGTGTTGCCATCTGCACCACGACGCGGGTGCCGCGCTTTCCGACGAAGGCAGGCAAGAAGCCGCCGTCTACCGGCACCGCTTCGATGACGGTGGTGTGGAGCGTGTAGCCGTCTTGCATGGCCAGCAGTTGCCAGTGGCGGACGATGAACCGGCAGGGGGTGTGTAGATCGCTCATGCGTCACCCCGCGCTTTCTCCAGCGCTTCACGCGCTTCTTCACGCAGCGCTTCGTACTGACAGCTGCCGTTGGCGTCGAGGGCGTTCAGCAGTTCTTCCAGCGCCTCCAGGGCGCGGGTCACGTTTTGTTGCTGGGGGCTCATTGGGCGCTCTCCTGTAGCAGGGCTGTCAGGTGTTCGGCGATGTCGGAAATTTCCTCGATGGCAAAATCCGGCTTGGAGTAGAAACAATCCAGGTGCACGTGACTGAAGTGCTGTGCGCTGTGCTTGGCGTCCCAGGTTTCGCAGAAGATGCCGTGCTGGGTGGTTTCGAGCATCACGACGTAGCGGCCTTGCAGGTTGATGGCCAGCGCCAGCTCTTGGCATTGCAATAACTGGCAGACGAACCCTGTTTGGATGCGGTTGGCCGTGAACACTTCGGTAATGGTTTTGGGGGCTTGGAGGCTCATGCGTACACGCTCCCTACATCACGGCGCGCCAGCTTGCTGGTGGCGGTCACTTGCTGGCGCGTGCGGGTGGGCTGGCGGTGGCGCAGGGCGTCGGCGTCGCTGTTGATGCTGCTGATCATGAGTGCTACGAGTAGCGGGGCGATCCAGCCGCGGCGCATGGCTTCGGCGACGGCGCCAGCGGCTTTGTAAACGCTCAGCTTGTGGTAGGCCTTCTTGAGGCTGCCGTGGACAGTTTCAGGTGAGCGCCCGGTGGCCTTGGCAATCTCTTTATAGGTGTTGCCCGCCGCCAGCAGCATGAGGTCTACCGCTTGGGTGCGGGTGAGGCCTAAGCTGCCGCGCTCTGGGTTGATGGTCGCTTGCCAGTTGCCCTGTGTGATGTGCATCGCTTTCCCCTTGCCAGTATTTCGATGCTCTAAATATAGGCAAACACATAAAATAGGTCAATAGGTATTCCCATATTTTGAGTGCGGGCACAAAAAAACCGCCCTAATGGGCGGCGGTATATGCTGGTGAAGTTCGTTATCGGTATTTCGATAACGAATAAGTATCAAACAGTTGCATCAATTAATGCAGATTTAGGCCGCCCTCGGCGCGGTGTTGCATATCGGACAGCAGGGTAGTGGAAGCCAGGCTGCCCAGAACGCTAAGCTCTGACTCCGCTTTGGTGCGAGACAATCGATCGTCAATGACAAAGAGAATTTCCGGTGCGTCCTCGCCCTGGACCATCACAGCCTTTCTTAGGCGACTATTGACGGATTGGGCGTTTGGACGGATGGCATCCACGTAGGTATCGCCCCACTTGAAGTCAAAGGAGACACTGCCGCTTGGTGTTGAGAGCGTTGGTGATGGGGTAACTTCCCGACCCGGCTCCAAGACGTGCAGCAAGCGCTCAACTTCTTGAGTCAGGCTGTAGTCCTGATCTCCTGCTTCGTACCGATCCTTTTCCCAGGCAATGATGGCGGAAAAGAACTGCAGAAGGTGGTTGATGACCTCCGGCAGCTTTTCACGAGAAAACGTCGCCGTCAGCTCCCCTTCATCTGTCAGCTCAAGGCCATGATTGTTGGCAATGCCCGCCAGTCCGCGCCATCGGCGTTTATCATCAAGCTCAAAGCCAGCGCTATGGAAATGGCTAAGCGTATCGCCATCATCTGATAGCGTGATGAGACCAGCCGAATCCTCTATCAAGTATATGTCGCAGGGGCGACCTGTCGCGAATGACACTGGGAGCGAGACATACAGGCATGTCTGATGGGCACGTACCGGAACGGTCGCGCAGCGCCAGCCTGATGCTTTGAAAAACTCGGTGCATTCCATAAGTCACGTAAACAGGTCGTCGGGGAAGGGAGGTAACAATACCGTTGAAGTATGGCTCAGCCAAGATATTTTGCCAAAGCGCAGTGCCCATAGTCGCCATTGGTCCCGCTCGGGTGGCACATGCCATTGTTTCACGCAATAGCCGCCCGCTCGCTTGTCGCCTATTTGTATGTGGGTGCCGTAAATGTCCGTTCCATTTGGCTCTGCGTGAGTGCGCTTCCAGGGCTCGTCAACTTCGATGCACAGCACGCGCTTATGCTGCCCCTTGGGTAGGGCTCGCCACATTATCTGGAAGTCGTAGGTTTCCCGGCCGGTGCGCATGCCCATGCGGTATTCGGCCTTTACGTACAAATGAGGCAAGGTCTGGCGATTCTTGTCGAGGACCTGGGCTCTCATCCATTGCGTATTGGGTTGCTTCGGTTGCCACTGGGTATGCTCGGGCATCGGCGCGAGAAACTTGACTTGTCGACAGTAGGCATAGCATTGGTCCAGCCAAGAGGTCATTCAGGCTCCCTGTTACAGCTTTGTTTTTGCCTCGACCGCCACCCCGATAATCCGGCAGTTACCATTGATCGGAATGAGGGGGTATGCCGGGTTAAGCGGCTTCAAGTATTTCTGCCCGCTTTCGACGATGTATTTCTTGAACGTGGCTTCATTGCTTTCGTCCAACTGCGCCACTACCAGTTTTCCGGGTGTTGCTTCTATCCCGGTGTCTACTAACACCAGCGTTCCCTCTGGGATGCTGGGCCTTACGCCTGCTGGCGCGGTCATCGAGTCCCCGGCAACTTCGAGCCAGAAAGCTGGTCCTTTGGCGTTATAGTCCGTGCTTTCGTGCTGGTCTTCCATTCCCGTGGGGTAAGGGACTATGCACTCTGCAAACTTACCTGCCTGAACGCTGGATATGACGGGATAGCGATAGTAGCGCGGCGGCGTAGGTGCCATAGATATGTTGCTGTCAGTCGCAGAGCTTACTGCGCCTGCGTTCATTTCGCCTTTTCCAGTGGCAAGCCATAAAGCGCTAACGCCTAGCTCATGGGCAATCTGGGTAGCAAATGACGTTGACTTAGACTTACCGCGCTCTAAATCCGAGATACTGGTCTGCTGCACGCCAATTTTTTGGGCGAGCTCGGCTTGATTGAGGCCAGCTAGCTTCCTGGCTTTTTTAAGGCGGTCTTTGAATTCCATAAGCGTTTTATATAGGCGAACCCATACGCTTGCAAACGGGTATACCTATACCTATTATATGGGAATGCCTATTATGGAGCGCACAAAGATGAGCCAAACCTCTACCTTCCAAAGTCTGGTGGGTTTCTTCGGCAACCAAATTAAAACAGCAGAACTGCTCAAAGTTGACCAAGCAACTGTTTCAGGGTGGGTGCGTGGAAAGCATGGCATGTCTCCTGCTGTTGCGCTGCGAGCGGAAAAGTTAACGAACGGCAAGTTCACTGCTGCTCAACTGTGCCCGTCTGTATTTGTTCAGCCGCATGCTGACGAGGCGGCGTCTCAATGATTCCAGTATATGCAGCCACGCATAACGGCACAGCCCACGGCGCTGGTCTGTTTGTGTGTACAGTGTTTGGGGGTGCGGTATGAAATGGAAAACGCCCGCCAAAATCGCCCGCGTAAGCTCGAAGACTAACGGTCGCTGCGCCTACTGCGGTTCCGGGCATGGCTCTATGGTGCTGGATCACGTTATCCCTAAGTCGTCTGGCGGCGGTAACGCTGACGATAATTTGCTGCTTGCCTGCTGGGCATGCAATGCATCTAAAGGCGTTAAGTCGCTTGAGCAGTTCCGTTTGAGCCGTCGATGCCTCGCCATTTTTGAAGAGCAGCGTTTCTCAATAGGCCAGATGGAGTGGCTTGAGAGGAATGGGTTGCTCGATCAGCTCCCCTCAGTGCCAGACAATTACGTATTTTATTTTGAGACGCTGACGCCTCAAGGCGGTGCCCTATGAGCATGCTTAACCTGCTCGATAGGCCAATTGCCTTCAACCGCACGTTTGTAGACCTAGGGCTGGGGATTACCGGTGCGCTGATGCTGTCGCAGTGCGTCTACTGGTCTACCCGTACCAAGGATAGCGACGGCTGGTTCTACAAAACGCAGGCGGAATGGACGGAAGAAACGGGCATGACGCGCCGTGAGCAAGAGACGGCCCGTAAGAAGTTGGTCAGCAAGGGTTACGTTGAGGAGGTGCGCCGTGGTGTGCCGTGCAAAACCTATTACCGCTTGAATCGTGAGGCGTTAGAGTCCGCGCTGGTGCAGGTTGCACAAAAGCGCCATTCCAGTATGGCGGATTCCGCCATTCAAGAATGTACGAAAGCGCCACCCAGTATGGCGGAAAGCGCCAAACTGGATTGCACGAAAGCGCCAAACAGTGATGGCGGAAAGCGCCAAACTATTACAGAGATTACTACAGAGACTACGGCAGAGAGTACGCCAGAGACTACTCAGGTTGCACCGGGGGCAAGCCCCGCTGCGTCTGAGGGGGATTACCTGGGCGCTGACGAAGCGGAAACGCCGAAGGCCGAACCTGCTGAATCTGCCGATGCTCTGTTGAAACGCATCCCTGCCGATATGCCCGGCACCCGCGACCCGAAGGCCAAGACATTCAAGGCCTGGGCGAACTACGCCTGTGCTTACCGTGCGCGTTATCGGACTTGGCCTGTGTGGAACCAGAAGACGGCGGGGCAGATGTCGCAACTGGTCGACCGCGTAGGGGCCACGCTGGCGCCCAAGGTGGCGGCGTTCTACCTCCAGATGAACCACCAGTTTTACCTCAGCAAGGTGCATCCCGTGGCGCTGTTGCTCGCTGACTGTGAGGCAATCGCCACGCAGTGCACCACCGGCGTTCAGGTCACCCAGGCCCAAGCGCGCCAAGTCGATAGCACTCAATCCAACCTCAGCAACTTCGAGCAGGCCAAAGCCTTGCTTCGGGAGCGCCGTGCTCAACAGGAGGGTTCCTCATGTCACTAACCGACGCACAGCACGAGGAAGTGCTGAAACTCGTTTACGCCACGGCAGAAGTGCTTGGGCAGGAAATGCGGGCCTCTGCGGGGGTGCTGATTGCGGAAGACCTGAGCGTGTATCCGTTTGGCGAGATCCGCAGTGCCTTGGCCCGCTGCCGTGCCGAGCTACACGGCAAGCTGACGCTAGCCGCCATCGTTGAGCGCATCCCGAGCGCGAACGCTCATTTGAGCGGTAACGAAGCGTGGGCGCTGGCGCTGCACAGCACCGACGAGCAGGAGACCGTGGTCTGGACGCCGGAGATTGCGCGCGCCTTCGCTGCCGCTAAGCCGGTGCTCGATGGGCGCGACAAGGTGGGTGCCAGAATGGCGTTCCTCGCTGCCTACGAGCGAGAGCTTGCCACCGCCAAGGCGGAGGCTCGCCCGCCTGAGTGGACCGTATCGCTCGGCCATGACCCGCAGCGCCGCGAAATCGTACTGGGGGATGCCGTGCGTGCCGGGAAGCTGCCCGCCCCCAAGGTGGCGCACCTGCTGCCACCGCCTGATAAGCCGGTCACCGAGGAAGGCCAGCGCCAGCGTAAGCGCGTGGTGAGCCACCTGCGTGACCTGATCAACCAGCCAGGAGGCCGTAAGGCCGAAGAGCGCCGCGAAGCCCGCGAGCGGGAAGAAGCCCGCCGCCGTGAATTGTTAGAGCAAGCTGGCGCGCCGCTGGCTGCGATGGGAGGACGTTAGAAATGGCATTTTTCAATGTGGTCAGTATGAGCGGTGGTAAAGACTCCACTGCAATGGCGCTGCTAGCGATTGAGCGTGGCATGCCTAATTTGGTGTTCGTGTTTGCGGATACAGGTCATGAGCATCCTCAGACCTATGAGTACATCGCCTATTTAGAACAGGCTCTCGGTATTGAGATACGTCGAGTTAAAGCTGATTTCACCAAGGATTTTGCACGTAAACGCCAATACATCGCCGACCACTGGCCTGACGATCTGAAAGAGCGCGGCATGAAGGCGTTAGAGAAAACGACCGGTATTCCATTCCTGGATCTGGCCATGCTGAAGGGGCGCTTCCCAAGCACAAAAGCCAAGTTCTGCACCGGTGAGCTGAAAAGCCTACCTATTCAGCAGCAGGTAGAACTACCCCTGCTACGCGATGGCCACCGCGTTATCAGTTGGCAGGGTGTCCGTAAAGATGAATCCCCAGCCCGCCGAGTGCTCACTCGCTCTTCGATATTAGACCTTGGCGTCATCGCTTACCGCCCAATTCTTGAGTGGAGTGTTGAAGAAGTGTTTGCGATCCATCGCAAGCATCGCATTGAGCCAAACCCGCTTTATAGCTTGGGAATGAGCCGTGTCGGCTGCATGCCGTGCATCAATGCTCGCAAAGGCGAAATGGCCGAAATAGCAAACCGCTTTCCAGAAGTGATTGAGCGTATGGCTGAGTGGGAGCAGATCGTTAGCCAGGGCAGTAAACGCGGCTGTGCAACTTTCTGGCCTGCGCGCGGGGCGTCAGAAGTGACGCTTGAACGCCATGGCATCCATTCCGTTGTTGATTGGTCGCGCACCAGCCGGGGTGGACGCCAGTTTGACCTGATTGCCTCTACAGAAGGGCCGCAATGCTCGTCTGTTTACGGCCTGTGCGAGTAGGGAGCCTAAATCATGAATACCGCATTTCAACCGAGCGGCAATGAAGTGAAGCATGCCGCGTTTAAAGAGCACCGTCGTTCTGGCCGCATGAAGAGCTCACAAGGCGCGGTGATTGCTGCCCTGGTCAGCGGTGGCATTGCTATGACGCGAAACGAACTTGCAACCGCTACCGGGTTGCCCCTGTCGAGCGTGTGCGGCCGCTGCCGTGAGCTGCTCGATCTGGGCAACATCGAAGTGGCCGGAATGACAGCAGACAAGCCCGCGCGGCAAAAGCTGCAGCTGACGGAGAAGGGCTGGGAGCTGGCGTTAGCCGCTGCTGAGGGGGTGGCGTCGTGAGCATCCTAAAACCCATCGACCACCAGAACATCGTCTTACGCCTGCTGGCGCGCTCTGCGTCGTGTGATGCCCAGCACCTCGCTACGCTGGCGCAGGCCCACAAGCTGCCAGTATCGCTGCATCAAGTGCGCGTTGCCTGTGACGAGCTTTGCGAGCAGCAGTTTGTGGCCCGCACGATCACGGGTTACCGCCTCACTACGCACGGGGAGTTCGAACTGCCCGACGTGCCGTTGCTGGAGAGCTATTACATCGCGCCAGCAGGGGGTGTTGCATGACGCGCCAAGCCTACCAGCAGCCCAAGTGCCCAGAGTGCCAGTACCGCAAGCCACTTAGCGAATTCCGCGACCCAGGAACGTTTGAGCCATTGCCCGCGTGCAAGCACTGCATGCGCCGAAAACAGCGAGGGGGTGCCCGATGGACGGCATGACGTGGTACCTGCTCGGCGTTCTCTCGGGCGTCGTGCTGACGTTGGGCTGCGCAGTGTTGGCCTTTTGCCGCAGCGTAGAGGGGCTGAACGATCAGGGAGAGCAAGACGATGGATAACGCCCAAAAGGGAGGCCAGAACGCCTACCGCGCCGCACGCTTATGCCAGAACCCGCGCTTCTGGCTGTATCTGGATCACCGCTGGCGCGCTAAGCACAAGCTGAGTGAGAGCGAATTCCCAAACGGCACCCACCAGTTGGCTGGCGCTACACGGTGGCTACGCAAGGCCTGTGGTATCCAGAGCCGTGCAGAGCTGGACCATAACCCAGAGGCGGCCGCCATGCTCGAGAAGGTGCTGGCTGCCTATAGCAAATGGGAACGCGGCCAGCGGAGGGCAGGACAGTGACCGAGAACGCTCACCCGATAGAAGACCACGCCAAGGCGCTGGCAGACGATAACCGCTTTTGTGAATGGCTGGATGCTATTGATGCGCTGGATAGCGGCTGGCCTCACAGCCATTACACCGCCCGCCGCTGGATCGAGGATCAGTGCGACGTGGAAAGCTTGGGGCGCTTAGCCACTGACCCAGTGGCGGCAGCCTCGCTTGATCAAATCGCCCGCCGCTTTGCTGTGTGGGATAAAAATCAGGAGCTCGACCTATGACCGTTCGCGGACAACCCGCCTGCAAGCGACGCCCACGCAAGCCAAAGGCAGACGGCACACCTCGCAAGCGCCCCGTTGATTGGGAGGGGAACGAGCAGGCGGTGCTGATCCGCTGGCTGCTGGGCGAGAAGATGCGCGGTGAGCCGGTCGGGGATCTGTACGACGCCATCTATCACGTACCGAACGGCGGCGTTCGCAGTTTCAAGACGGCGGCCGCGATGAAGCGCCAGGGCGTTAAGGCAGGCGTGTCCGATCTGCCGGTGCGACAAGCGCGGGGCGGCTGGCACGGTCTCTACTTGGAGTTTAAAGCGACCCCGCCGCGTGATGCCGATCTGAGCGATAGCCAATTCACGTGGCTGGAAGGCAGCGAGTATGAGGGCTATTGCGCTGTGCTGGCGCGGGGTATCGATGAGGCCAAGGCGGTGCTGAAGGAGTACGCGAGCTGGCCACGCACGCAGGTGGTGGGGCACCGCCAGGTAATGAACAGCGGTACCGAGTGGAGAAAGGGCTAATGGGCATGGCATTGATGAAAGAGGTGAGCATGGCGCGCAATTATGAGCGTATGGGTATTCGTGATCTGCGTGAGCTGGCGCGTAGCAGTCACCCAGAGCATGACCCGGAAGCGGCACGGGTGTTTGTGGATCGTGTGCTTGATATGGAAGTGGAGCGCTTGATGTGGCACGAGCATGAAAACACTGGCTTTCAGCCTTTTAGCTCTGCCGCGACCGTAGGCGAACAGCCAGGAGGGGGGACCGCTGCCGCTGAGCCGCTGGCGATTGCGTATGAGCGCGGCTGTCGAATTCATGCAGGCCATGAGTTTGCGCGTGAATGGTTGGAAGCGGCCCGGCTGCGTCCGCGTGCGCGCTTAGCGGTGCTGATCCGTGCGGCCAAGCTGTATCCGATGCCGACTCAGCAGAAAGCCCCATGGGCGAAGCCCTATGACTTTATTGCCCAACACTTGCCTATCTACTCGCGCATGCTGCAAATGGGGTCGCTTGCAACCATGGGAGCTATTGCAAGTGTTGTCATCGAAGAGGACCCGACAGGCAAGAAACGGCGTAAGGCTAATCCTGATCCCAGCGCGCCGATATTCAAGAATGGTCAGGCGCTCAAGGATGCGGCTAAGCCTGCCAGGGTGGCTCTATTGATGCTCGCTCAGCTTTGAAATACTAGATGTTGTATTAACTCCACGGCTGATCTACTATGTTTCTAGGCTGGCGCTCAATGTCGCTAGCCGCCACACATCATAAAGCCCTGC
>Ga0114899_1001169_pt1 | contig 16051 bp, 12 predicted proteins | sample MalvireepMed_215_FD_83497 | JGI IMG/M metagenome (GOLD analysis project Ga0114899, IMG submission 83497) | Marine viral communities from the Global Malaspina Expedition - Malaspina viral metaG DeepMed_215 | ecosystem: Environmental > Aquatic > Marine > Oceanic | place: Mediterranean Sea... | reverse complement strand
CATCCAGGGTTTAATGTTTGCAATGACAAATATCGACGATATTATTAAAATAGAAAATATAAAAGCGCTGACTTTAATTTTCTTAGTTTTGCCTCGCTTTAGTGCGATTGTTCCTACAACTATATAAGCAACCAATAGCAGTATCTTCGCCGTGATCCAATTTACTTCAAAAGGATTAACCTGTAATAAAATCACGAGGTAAATCGCACTACCTAATAAGAGAGTGTCGACTATATGGGGCAATATTATTACTAGTTTATTTTGTAATAGTTGGCTTTCATTTACCATCCAGTAACCACGGATTAGAAAGCCTAGCAATGATAAGCTGGCAACGATGATATGAATTTGTTTAACTAAAGTGAATTCCATTCGACTTGCCCTTTAAATTTATTTTCTAACAACAAACTAAAATCGTCCAGCTGTTCACTGGCAATATCTAAACTTAGGTTTATTTTAGTTTGATAATCAACATTGTAATTTTCAATCTGAAAATCTTTTAATAAGTGCTCGCAGTCTTTTAACTGTGAGTATTCAATTTCCATAGTGATATTTTTGTAGTCGATTTTTTGTTTGACTGTGAGAGATTCTAGAGCAAGTTTAACCCCGCCACCGTAAGCGCGAGTTAAGCCGCCAGTGCCTAATTTTGTGCCGCCGTAAAAGCGAGTGCAAACCGCCACAATATCGCCAATATTATCTGCGTGTTGCAAAACATTCAGCATTGGCTTGCCTGCAGTACCGGAAGGTTCACCGTCGTCACTACACCCAATTAAAGTTGTCGCTTGCGGATTGCCAACAATATATGCCCAGCAATGATGAGTGGCATCAGGGTATGTTTGATTTAAATTCTTGATAAATCCCTTCGCCTTTTCAGCTGTATCAACAAAAGCAAGCCGAGTGATGAACTGACTGTTTTTAATCACCTCTTCAACTTCAACCGATTGTGCTGGGATATTATAACGGGGCATTAGTTTTTTATGGCTCGCAAGAAACGTTTCACAAACGTTAAATTAATTGATTCGTCAGATAATAACGATCTAACCAATGTTTTGCAGAATTATTTTCTAAACAACAGCAAACTCCTTGATTTCTAACCAAGTAATCTTATCCGTATCACCAATATAATTTGGAATTATCCAACAATCTGGTCTATACCCTCTATGTTAGTTCAACATTAATTCAACATTTCTTGTGGGAAATCTCAGATTAATTAGGGGAAATTATGTCACATTTTCGATTAAAGCCAGTCGCACTGGCGGTTTTACTCTGTACCTCTCCGGTTTATGCCGAAGATGACGATGCGCTGGATAGCATCAGTCTTGAAGATCTGCTCAACCTGGAAGTCGTCACAGCCTCAAAGCGGGCGCAAACAATCGATAATGCGCCGTCAATAATTACCGCTTTCACCAAAGACGATATCGACAAAATGGGGGTTTCTTCATTAATTGATGTTTTAAAACATGCACCCGGTGTTGAAACCAGCATGGGCGCAAACGGCCAATGGCGTGTTTCTATTCGTGGGGTTCGTAAAGACGGTAATATCTTATTGTTAATTGACGGCCAGCCATTTAACGATTTTTACGATGGCAGAGCATTATTTGATTTGCCCACTGCTTTTATTAAACGTGTAGAAGTTATCCGTGGACCAGGCTCTGCTTTATACGGTACAAATGCGGTTGCTGGCGTAATTAACGTGATCAGTGCCGACGACGGTAACGACCTTCAGATGTCTCTAGAAAGCCATCAGGGTTATCGAATGTCGATGAATCAAACCAAAGAATTTGAAGATGGCGGTAAGTTAGTACTCAATATCGGTCATAATAGCAGCGATGGCGCTAACAAGACCGAAGATGATGACTTCAGCGACCCGGCAACGGCCAATACTGGCACCACTAATCGCCATTTAGAAGAATCTTATTTATCAGCTTCATATACCGAAGAAGACTTAAAACTCTCTTTGATGGCGCTTGACCGTTCTCGCGGCCCTTGGGTTGGACCTGCTTTTGACTTCGGCTCAGATACAAAGATCGACCGCCGATTTGTATCACTTAAAGGAACTTATAATATTGAGAAAAGTGAAGATTTTTCATACACCCCAATGTTTCACGTAGATGTAACCAATTATGACGCTCTCAACGAAGATCTGACCTATGGCCGTGTTGCACTCAATAATACTTTTGAAGACGGCGGCTTTACCCATGAAACTTATGAAACGCTAACCGTCGGTGGCGAGGTGCAATTTTCTTATGATTATAGTGAAGACGTTTATATGCTGAGTGGAGTCACTTACGACTCACTCAAAATGACTGATTATGATATGGAAAGAAATTATCAGGTGATTGGTTTTGTACCGCAAAACTCTTTTGCCAATCACGATAACATCGAGTTCACTCAGGCCGACAAAGATCGACAAGTTTGGGCGGTTTATTCTCAAGCGGAAATCGACTTTGACCCTTTAGTCATGACCTTAGGCTTCCGTTACGATAATTACAGCGATTTCGGTACTTCGGTCAACCCAAGAGCAGGCTTTATCTACAAACCACTGGAAAACTGGAGCGCTAAGTTGCTTTACGGTACAGCGTTCAGAGCACCAACTTTTAAAGAGCTTTACGATAATACCCGCGTTGGGCCAGACGGTGTAACAGGCAACGCAGATCTTGAGCCAGAAGAAACGGATACTTTAGAATTTGGTGTGGAATATAAATCAGACTGGATCATCGCTCGAGCCAACGTTTACAGCAATAATAGCGATAATCTTATCGGTGTATTTGACCCAAGTGGTGGTGGCGGTATCGCTAGTACCGAAAACCTCGGTAATATTGAAACCACAGGTTGGGCTGCTGAAGTGATTTATCAGGTCAACAACAATGTTCGATTAATCGGGAATATCTCTCAGTTGGAAACAACCTTTGAATGGTCGAGCAATGAAATATTCGACAACTTTAGAGAATATATTCAAGGAGACGGAACAGAACCTGGAGATGGTCAGGACGAGCTATTCAACTTCCCTCGTACTCGTTATAACCTAACCGTTGATTGGTCAGTCGGTGATGCATGGAATATATTTGCTAGCGCCAACTATGGTGGTGAAGCGAGTAATAATAATACCACCGCAATCGAAGGTCTGAGAAGTTTACTGGTGGATGAATACACTCAATATAACCTGAGCGCACGCTATCAACTCAATAGTCAAATGAGTTTGAAGTTTGCAGCCAATAACCTTGGGGATGATAAAAACTCAGATCCAACCGGTTCAAGCGCGGCGGAAAGTTTGGGGTTTGAAGGAATGAAACAACCGGGCACGACTTATCAATTCACCGTAACCTACACAATGGAATAAGGAGTTAATCATGAAAATATTTAACCAAATGAATACGCTACTTAAATTCATCACTGTAGGACTTGGATTGAGTTTTCTAATTTCCTGCGATGATAATTTGATCGAAAAACCTGAGCCTAATACCGACATTGTTGGGATCACTCAAGTGGCACTAGATGCTAACAAAGTAGTTATTCGCGGTGAAGAAGCGCTACTGGGTAATGTGGTCGCTGATGCGATGCTTTATTACGCCGACCAAAATGGCATTGATGTTGACGTTGCATTAGCCAATGGCGGCGGTATTCGATTTACTTCTTCTAGCCACCCTGATGGCATTTACCCTGCGGGAAATTTGACAGTGCAAGACATTAGCGAAATCCTACCTTTTGGTGGTGGATCCGTTGTTCTTACGATGACCGGAGCCGAGCTTATGTCTACCCTAGAAAGGGGCGTCTTTGGCTTGCCCATTCCTGAGGGTGACAGCGGTGCGGGGGCATTTTTGCAAGTTTCATCGACTTTAGAAATAGATGTAAATTTGCAAAATCCAGCACAGGTTCTTGGAACCGATGAAAATGATGACGACATAATCGTCAGTGAGGGAACTCGTATCACTTTCGCAAAAGTGAAGGGGCAAACACTTGATTTAAATGGTACTTATAAAGTCATGACTGGCGGCTTTCCAGCTAGCGGTGGTGATGGCTTTGTTACCATGGGCAGTATTGCAGATAGCTTAAAAATGGATATCGAAGAAGAGGCCGATGAAATATTACGTCAATACGTTGAAGCTAATTCACCAATCGCACCAACTATTGAAGGTCGCATCGAAGTATTTGAATAAATATCATCATTTCAAATCGGCATGAAAAGAAATCGACTTCTTTTCGTGCCTTTTACCTCCAAAAATCCAAAAATCATTTCTCTAACTTACAGCAAATTAAATGTGGTTTACTATACTTGAAGAGTCCTTGTGATTTTGGAGTCAAATTAATGCCGCATTATTTACCTCGCTTTTATTTAATATTAATCTGCCTTTTTTGCCCAGCTAATTTATTACTGGCACAAGAAGCCAGTAAGCAAATAAATACAACTACTCCCACAGTCAAGTTAGTCACTACAGAATGGCGACCCTATACCGGCCAGAAAATGTTTCATTACGGTATGATTGGAGAGCTTGTAATTGAAGCATTTAAACGCGCAGGTTACGCGGTAAAAATTGAATTTCGCCCATGGGTTGTGGTGCTCGATGATGTTAAAAAGGGGCGTTTTGATGCGGCGTTTCCAGCTTATTATACTGAAGAACGTGATAAACAGTTTATTTTGAGTGAACCTTTTGCCAGTAGCGAGTTGGTATTATTTAAAAATAGAAGCACTAATATTAGCTACAAAAACTTAGAAAGCCTTAGAGGTTTTAAAATAGGCGTTGTTGCAGGCTACGCCAATTCAAAAGAATTTGACGATGCTGAATATTTGATGAAAAGAGCTTTTCCAGATGACAGGGTTTTGTTAAAACAATTATTGGCCAATAAAGTCGACTTAGCGGCAATGGACAAATTAACCGCGTTACATTTACTTCATACAGGGTACTCCTCTCACTTAGCTTCAATTAAAATTTTGCACCCCAAGTTAGATAGCAAAAAACTTTACCTTTTGTTCTCTAAACATAGCGGCCTCCCCCCTCAAGCGATTAGCTCTTTTAATTTGGCTATTCAGCAAATGAAAAAGGACGGAAGCCATGATCTTATTGTTAATCGGTACAACGTAGAATAATAGCGATGCAACTTAAAGGTCCTAATCGTTTACTTAAATATTGGCTACCAATAGTGAGCTTAATCATTGGTAGTTTTTTGTCCTTTTTCAGTTATCAAAGAATTATCTCCACCGAATTGCAACAGGAACAAATCGAGTCTCAGAAAGATGCTGCCATTCATTTACATGAACTAGAAAACTCGCTCAAATTACACTTTGAAATGTTTCAAACAATCGCTGATTTTTATAGAGCGGCAATTTATGTAGAGCGAGAAGAGTTTGGAGTCTACGTAGACCGTTTGATTAATCAAAATAAAGGATTTGTATCTATCTTTTGGCTACCAAAAATCCCAAAATCCCAGCTACATGATTTTGAACAGATCAATAAAATCGATTTGAATCCGGACTTTAAGATTACAGAGATTAATTCCAACAACATAGAACAACAGGTTTCAGAAAGAGATGCTTATTTTCCCATTTTTTACTCTGCATCATTATCAGGAGAAACCCGTAAAATAGGCTCTGACATGGCGGTTGCTTCTATTTCAAAAGAACTGTTTACTAAAAGTATACAATCAGAAAAACTGAGTTACCGTTTTTATCAAAATAAAAATAAGCTCTATATTTTCGCGTTATTGCCCATTTACCCCCAATGGAGTGCTACCACCAGTCCAGCACAAAGAAAATCAAGCCTGATGGGGTTTCTCGCAACCGACATAAATGTTTCCCGTTTATGGCAAGAAAATACACCTCAAGAATTCCAGAAGTTAAGCTTAGTATCAGAAAATAATAGCTGGCAATTATTGCCTTTGAAACAAACTGCTATTAATAAAACCATCCACTCAAAACAGATTGAAATTTCAGGTCAATATTGGCAAGCCAATGTTTATCAAGCAGAATCTAGTTTTCATGATTTAGATTCTAACTATGCATTAATATTTCTTATACTAGGCATTTTATTAACCCTTATTCTGTCTGGATATTTATTCGTCATGGTTAATCAAAAATATATGATTGAAGTAGAGGTTATCACGCGTACAAAAGAGCTTGCTGCGCGTACCATGGAATTAGAACATCACCGTCAATTTGAAGAGTTAATAGTTAACATTTCAAGTGATTTTGTCCGGATAAAAATCAGCCATATCGACGATGAAATCAATAGAGCTTTGAGGTTGTTGGGTGAATTTATTCGGGCTGACCAATGCAATGTCTTTAAATTTAATCATCAAAAAAATGAACTTCACCTTTCTCACGAGTGGTATAAGAAAAACATGTATGCGACAGGTCAGGAACAGCAGGTTTTTCAGAGAAAACAATTTCCTTGGATTGAACTTTGTATGACGGCCAAGAAATCCGTCGTTATAGACAGGCTAAATGATTTGCCTGAAGAAGCAACGATAGAAAAAAATGAACTGCTCAGAAATGGGATAAAATCGATCGCCATATTTCCTTTAATCTCAGAAGGAAAAGTTTATGGACACGTCTCTTTTGCCCACCTAGATCAAGTCCACCAATGGACAGAAGTTGAGAAAAATTTACTGCCTTTAATCGGTGAGCTTTTTTGTAATAGTTTGGTCAGAGCAGAAAACGTCGAAAAACGTCTTCAAGCGGAACAACAGCTGATTATTACTAATAGAAAACTCGAACAAATGGCACGTCATGATAGTTTAACCGGCCTGGCAAATCGACGATATATGAATGAAGTTCTAGAAAAAGAAATACAATCCTCTGCTAGAAATAATATACCACTTTCTATAATGCTTTTTGATATCGACTATTTTAAATTGTATAACGATCATTACGGTCATATTTTAGGAGATCAATGTTTAGTCGATGTTGCACAGGTGATCAATCAATCGTTTAAACGAGAAATAGATTTAACCGTTCGTTATGGCGGTGAAGAGTTTTTGGTGATCTTGTCTGGCACTGATAAAAAGGGCGCAATTACTTCGGCCAATAAATTTCAATCGAATTTGGAACAACGCGCCATTGCCCATGACGCATCTAAAGTCCATAACCTGTTAACGGTCAGCATTGGCTTAGTTTCAATGAAGAATATCAGCCCTGAGCTTACTTTGACACGACTCATCGAAATGGCCGATTTGGCGCTTTATGATGCAAAACAAAAAGGCAGAAATCAACTGAGTGTATTTGAGCAAAAAGTTGAAGCAAGTGGCTCTAATGAGACTTAGCATCAATAATATATTCGACCTATCGGATATTTCACTCTTCTCATCTTGCAGTTAACTTTTAGTTACTTATTCAAGCTCACTTCAATCGAGAAATTTGTTATTATTTTTATCTCAAATCTGCTCAAACTATATTGCATGTTATTTCTAAAAAAATTCGTTAAGTATTATTTACTATTGACGCTAACTTCGACATTGTTAGTCAGCTGTGCGATCTCAAACAAAAAAACCGCAGGCACCTTTGCGCCTGAAGCTATGACTCATAACGAGGCTGTTGTCCAAGTCTATTCCGCTCGAACCTGGGGAGCAAAGAAGCTAGTTTCAGTTCATACCTGGATCAGTTTAAAAGAAAAGAATAGTGAGCAATACACATCTTATGAAATTATAGGCTGGCGACTAAATTATAATAATTCAGCCTTAGTGACCCGAAAAAATCGTCCTGATCGAGACTGGTGGGGAAACCAACCCAAATTGTTACTCGATATACGAGGACAGAAAGCGGATTCTCTAATCCCGAAAATTACTCAAGCGGTCAATGACTATCCATTCAAAGAAACCTATCAAGCGTGGCCTGGCCCGAATAGTAATACTTTTACTGCGTTTATTGGTAAAAGAGTACCAGAATTAGGACTCGATTTACCTTCTACTGCGATAGGTAAAGATTATCGAGAAATTAGAGATGTGGTTGGTTTATCTCCAAGTGGTACCGGGGTGCAAGCGTCGTTATGGGGGTTACTAGGTTTAACCATAGGCTATGAAGAAGGACTGGAGTTAAATATATTGGGACTTAATTTTGAACTAGATCTTTTTGATTTAGCCATAGAGCTGCCAGGACTAGGCCGAATTGGCGCGTCAGATGTTGATACTCAAGTTCAACACGATATAAAGTCTGAAATTTCTCAAAAAAGAAATACTACCAGATAAATTTTTCTATTGACTTAACCTGAGCTGAGGTTACTTAGTTTGTAATGCCAACCAAGATACTTCACACTCCCCCTGCTCTGCTGCTACATAGGCTGAGTCACCTGTAATGGTAACGGACATAGTCATTGTGCGCTCTACTAGCTGTGTGAGGTCTTGGATTGACTGCCAAGGGAATTGGAAAAAACTCACCGACAGTTGAGAAAATTTTGCCTGTGACTGTTGCCACCAAACGTCAGATTTCGAATTGAAACTATATACTTTGACTTCTTTTGCTAATCGGCTAGCTTTTTTGATGCGCTCAAAATCAGGCTCGCCAAGGTCGATCCATAAAGCTAATTGGTCATCTAAAGTCTTAACCCAAATATCCGGCTCTTCTACTTCACTTAAGCCTTTAGTGAAAACTAAAAATTCCTGAGCGTTAATACAAAAAGCCAGTACCCTTGCCATCATACGCTCTTCTTTTTCCGATGGGTGTAAGGCAACGGTTAAATTAAGCGTGTCGTAATAATCTCGGTTAAGATCAGAAAGACTAATACTAAATTTATAAATGGTGGGTTTTATCGCCACAAGAAAATCCTTAATTGAGTGATTTAATTAGTCTCTGCATTTTTTGCAATAACAGGATTTGCGTACATCGCGATTAAATATTGTTGTTCAGCTTCGGATAAATTAACCATGCGTTTTTGAAAGATAGCCGAATGCTTTTGATGGCTATTTTTATTTCGAATAAAATCAAAAGCCATCTGATTATTTTCAGTAATCTTATAATTATTAATGATCTGTCGGTCAATTTCTTCTGCAATTGACTTGCTATCGGCATAATCGCCTTTAATCGCACAGCCAAACTCAACGTGTACTTTACCTTTATAACCTAATAAACCTTTGGCAATACTATCTATATCTTCATTATGTGATTTTTCATATTCGCCATGAGTCTCAATTGCAGCTAACTCTTTAGCCTTATCTTTATCGCATGGGTCAAACTCGTACGAAATCGATACGGGCACAATATTAAGGTCGTCCAAATATTCAGAAATTGGCTGCGTCTTGGGTCGATTTAATAACACCATCGAGATAACAGCCGCGTTGGTTTTATCTAAGCCATCTTTCGCTCGCCCTTCTCTTTGCGCAATCCAGATATGTTGATTTTTTTCTGTTAGGGTATGGTGAATATAAGCCGATAAACTCTTAGACGCATTCAACATCGCCCGTTTAGTCTTTTCACCGCGTTTGACGATAAAACTTTTATTCAGACGCATAACATCCGACAACCAAGGTTTAGTTAATAAGTTGTCGCCAATGGCAATTTCAGCGGTACTGCTACCGTGCTGATACAGTGCAAAGTTGACCAATGCTGGGTCGAGCGCGATATCTCTGTGGTTGCTAATGAATAAAGTGGGTTTAGTGACATCCAGCTGCTCTAAACCATGACTCGAAAAACCGTCGGTGCTTTTTTTGATCAAACGATTAAGGTATTTAACGATTTCGTCTTGTAAACTGGCCACATCGGTAAATTTTCGCAAGCGCATCTTAAAGCTGAGTTTAATGATTAAGCGAGCGAGCCAGGGTAGAAACTGATAAAGTTTAGGCATCACAAAGTTAGCAATAATGGCTTGAAGCTCTTGCTCATTGACCAATTTAGCTAAAATGGCAATAACTTCGTCGTCATTGTATGGGCGGATATCATCAAACATCAATCAATCTCAAAGACTAAAAATTCACAGATCACGCAAAGGATCATGCTGAAAAAACGCCAGATTATACAGCAATAATCAAAATTGTACTCAATCCAATGAATAGACATTAAACTAACAAATAATTTTTTACATTATAAACATCTACTAATGAGATATTTAAGACTCGAATTCTTGACTCAAGTTATGTAAAGACCTAGTCTGTAGATCCTTGAATGAGCAACTGCTCATGGCGCGACGTATCCAGCAAAATTCGGGAAAAATATGACTGACTTTATCGATAACAACACAAAAGAAACACCTTCTGAAAATTACGAACCAGAAATAAAGAAAAACGGCAATAAACTCAATCACGAAGCCGCAGCTTATTATGATCAAGTTGCATTAAATATGCGCAAAGCCCGCCGTGAGCTTAGATTGACCCAACAACAAATCGCCGATGCTATGGGGATCCCTCGCAGCACTTATAAGAATCTAGAAAGCGGTAAAGTCGGAATTTATTGTTTTCATATGGCCAAATGGTCTTATGTGACTGGTTACGATGTTAGAGTGCTCACCAAAGGCACAAAATACGACCTAACAACTCGCCTCAACTGTCATGACTTAATCCACCTGATCGAAACCTTGCCACAAAAGCAATATGACGCCGTTCTCGGGCTAATTGACGCGATTTAATTTTTTTCATTTCGATCTATCTCCAGGATTAATTCAATTTATTGGTTAGTCCTGAGACTTGATTAATCATGGTTTTAAACTATGTTTAAGAGACTCATTGTTAAACCAACTATAGAGTCATCCTCTTTTCAAATTAATGACTTATGTACATTGCAAACTTCTCTCTCGGGTTGCCTTATTTGGGGCTATAGCGCTTGCATTTAATTCAAACGCAGAATCGGAAGATAAAAATAAAAAATTGTTCTCATTGAATCTTGAGCAATTACTCAATGTCAAGGTCACATCGGCCTCTAAAACAAGTCAAAAAGTATCCATTGCCCCCTCAATTATCAGCGTTATTACCGCGGATGAGATCAACAGAATGGGCGCCGTTAGTTTGATAGATGTCTTAAATATTATCCCAGGCTTCACTCCGCTCAAACAATTGAAGAGTGATCGAGTTATGGTGGTAAGAGGGCTGGCCTTAAAAGATGGCGTACTAGTTTTAATCGATGGGGTACCAGTTAATGACGCATTTGATGGTAGTTTTGATTATTATGAAAGAACGGTAAACGACCTTGAGCGGATCGAAGTAATTCGTGGACCTGGCTCTGCACTCTACGGTGGTTATGCTGTCTCAGCGGTGGTCCATTTCTTCACAAGCAAGACCAAAACCAATAGCAATGCATATCAAGTTTCTGTTAGCTCTGGCTCTTTTGATGAAAAACGATTTTCCCTCAAAGCAAACAAGGATCTTTCTTCGCTGAGAAACGGTTTGAAAATGTCAGCGAGTTTCTCGTACTTTGATAATCAAGGGGATAAGTTAGAAATTATTCAAGACTCGATTTTTAGGCCTAGCCAAGCTGAATTTTTAGCGCCTTTAGTCAGCCCCACTTTAACCCCAACCACCAGACAAGAAGCAAAGGAAAAATTTAACGGTCACTTCAAATTTGATTTCAACTCATTACAAATTAGCTTTAACCATAATCAGATTATTTCAACGCCATTGGTCAGTCATCTTGGTATTGTGACCGAAGAGGGAAAGTCGATCAAAGAATCGACTCTGGATATGCTTTCCGCTCATTATCAATGGAAGCCTTCAGATAGCTTAGATGTAAAAAGCAAAATCTATTGGGTAAATAATGAATCAAAACTATTCGGTCAAAGCCAACCGCCACAAATACATGGCGACGAAGATCAGGATGGACTAAATGAAGATTTTGCTTCGGGCATTATTGAGAATTTCAGACACAAAACAGAAACTGTCGGCGCAGAAATTGAACTAGGCTACCAAGCATCTGAGCAACACAACTTTTTATTCGGTTTAGTTTTAGACCAAACCGAATTAACCGAAACAGAAAAATTCGCCAATGTTTCTTTGTTAAGTCGAGGTCCTTCAGCAATTTTTCCAGCACAAGACTTAACTTCACAGTTTGTGCCCAGCGGCGTTAAAAGAGATCATACTGCTTTATACCTACAAAACTTTTGGCAGATAAACTCAAAAGCCAATTTAACCACGGGACTAAGGTATGGTGATTATAGCGATTTTGGCACCACTCTTAACCCTCGCCTTGGACTGACTTACCAAATTAATGACTCATTTTATTCAAAAATATTATACGGTGAAGCATTCAAACCACCAGGATTCTCCCAATTATTTGACGCCACGCCCACACTTTCCTCTTCTCGACAACGAGGAAACATAGAATTACAACCAACTGAAATTAAAACATTTGAAGTGCAGTTAGGTTATGAAACAACGAGCTCATTACAAACTACTTTAACTGTTTTTAAAAACGACACTAGCAATGAAATATTTTTTGATCCTCAACCAGGGGTGCAACAGTGGCAAAATTCCGGCCAACGCCAATCTCAAGGTGCTGAATTTGAAGTACGGGGCGCGATGTTAGGTTTGGATTATTCTTATTTAAATTATTCTTACCAGAAAGTTAAAGGCGTTGATCGTGGTGCGGGGGCGAACACCCACCCACCCCATCGAATTAACTTTGGCGGCTCTCAACAGATTAGCGATAATTTAATTGCAGGATTCACTTATTCTTATTTTTCATCGCCTAAAAGAGATGAAATTGACCCTAGAAATCGTGTCGAACAAAAATCTTTGCTTAGTTTTAATATGCATGCTACCGATTTTATTACCCAAGATTTAGACTTGAAGTTAAGTGTCAGCAACTTATTAGATGAAGATGGTCGTGACGAAGTCGAAGGTGGAGTCAGACTGTTAGATGATATTCCTATTGAAGGCCGTAGCTTTCGCTTAACTTTGAGTTATGATTTTTAATCAAGTGTTAAACAACACTTTTTGGAGACTAAAATGTTTCGTAAATTTTTAGTTAGCTTTGTTTCCGCACTCGCATTGCTTTATATTGCGGCTTGTAAAGATACCACTTTTGAAATTACCAATGAAGGGTCTTCTGCTGGCGGTTCAACGCAAGTGGCGACTGTTTCTGGCAAAGTAACTAACGAGCAAGGTGAACCGATTGCAGGAGTAACCATAGTCACTCAACCTTTTGGTAGAGATGTTGAGTTAGATGATATTGGGCGCAAGTCAATTGTTGATATTTCGACTAACGAACTAGGCGAATATGAAATCGTTGATTTACCGCAAGGAACTTATAAGCTACATTTTTTGGCCAGTGGTTTTATCAAAATAAGCTTGACCATTGGTTCAATCGATTTTGTGCCAGAAAATTTAGTCGATGGTGAAATAAAAAAAGGTGCGGTACTACCGGTCTTTCCTCTACAAAATGACGGCGATATTCCTGCCGTAGCATTATTTGATCCCGAAGACAAAAAACGGATGACCGAAATATTAACCACCCATGGCATTCGTTATACATCAATCAGGGGCAACGTAAGTGAGTTAAATAAAGCAAATTATAATTTATTAGTTGTTGGGCTAGACGCTACTGTCTACCAACACATTAACCAACTAATTGATAACGTTTCATTGGTCGATCAATTTCTCGCCGATGGCGGCTCAATTTATTTGGGGCAATTAAACGACTTTAGTGTCGAAGCGACACCAATGCCTTTTTTAACAGGCGACCAGCAGTTTGCACTGCATACTGAAAACGCACCTTTTAACGATTTTGTATCGGGCGCGATTATTGATGTTAATCACCCGCTAATTGATGATGTAGAGTTTGTAGATTGGAGTTTTGTTGAATCGGGACAACAAACCACTAAGCATAATGTCACTTTCGACGCAGCAATCAAATCTTCGATTGACTCGAGTCCCAATTGGAATATTGTTGTTACTACACCTGCTGATGACTTTACCAGTGGTTCGGGAACAGTTACAGCAGAGTCTGATGTGATCATCGCTGAATATAGCGACCCGCGCAGTGGCTCAAAAATAGTGCTTAATCAGGCTGCATTTTATCAAGGGACTTTTGGCGATATAACAGAACCAAATGCGATTAAATTGACTAACAATGTTATCAATTATATTAAATTATTAAATACCCCTTAGAGTTTACTTGCAACAAAAACCAACTAGCCACAAGGTATTTCAAACTCAACCACAAGTCCTCCTTGAGGCCTATTATATAAACGCAAACGTCCATCATGTGCGTTGACAATTTCATTGCTCAGCGCGAGCCCCAAGCCGGAACCGGTATTCTTGGTGGTAAAAAATGGCAATAACGCTTGGGTGAGTTGTTCTTCTTTCATGCCTTTGCCACGATCTTTTACTCTAAATAAAAAGTTGTTTGAGGATAATTTAATTTCAGATTCAACTTCTGATTCATCTCCCCCAGATTCTTTAGCATTTTTTATCAGGTTAATAATCACTTGCTCAATTTGACTTGAATCAAATTTAACATCTTCAGAAGATATTTCACTTTCAATTTTAATTTTAATTGCACATATTTTCTCTAAACTAGTGATAAAGTTTTCAACGTTTACTTGTCGCTTCATCGGGTTAGGTAACCTAGAAAACTTAGCATATTTTTCTATAAATTGATGAAGGTGTTTACTACGCCTATCGATTGTATTTAAGATATCAACTAACATTTCATTATCAGATAACTTGCTAACAATCTTGTTAGCAGAGTTAGTCAAAGACTGGATTGGCGCAAGCGAATTATTGAGTTCGTGACTGATCAAACGGATAACTTTTTTCCAAATGAGTAACTCTTCTTTAGATACTTCAGAAGTCATGTTTTTATAAAGATACAAACAGTGATTTTGCGCGTTCAATTTGAATTCCTGAAAGGTCAAATAAAACACATTCTTTTGATCCTTTAATTGAACATTATATAAACCTTCTTGTTTTTGTAAGCTGGCTTTTTTTAATTCTTCCGGCATACCATTAATTATTGAAGATAGCTTTAAAGATTCTAACCTATTAGGATGATCAAGTAGTTTTCTTGCTGCCAAATTGCTATAGGCAATGACATCTTTATCACTGGTTAATAAAATAGCCATGGGCGTCGACTGGATAACGGTATCTAACAATAACTCTCTCTGATGTAACTCTTTGCGTTCTTCTCTTAAAAAATCGGCCAACTCATTATAAGTATCAATACTATTTTTAAACTCTGAGTAATTTTGATCGGCAATGTTCACGCTAAAATCATTATCGCGCAAACAATCAAGCCCGGTTTCCATCGACTCAATTAACATTTCAAATGGATGATAAACATATTCAACCAAAAGATAACCGATAAAGAAAACCACCAACAAAATTACTGGTATAAAAACAAACAAATTTCCCTGAAGGTAAACAACCGCATAAAAGAGTACGGCAATACTTAACAGTATTACCAACAGGCTAAATACAAGGCGATTTTTGAGTGATTCTCTGAATAGTTTCATTAATGTTCAATATTAAATTTTTTGAGGCGTCGATATAAAGCCGAACGACTTAGTCCAAGATATTTTGCTGTTTCAACAATATTATGATTATTCTCCAGCAAAGCTTTTTCAATAGAGTCCTTAGTGACCTCAGCTAACGCCGACTTAGAATCAGTCAATTCTACTTCTAATCCAGCATTCTCTTTTTTGATTTTTTTGTCGACAGATAATAGCATCGCACGTTTAACTACATTCTGTAGTTCTCTGACGTTACCTGGCCAATGATACTGCTGAAAAATAGCCGACGTTTCATCATCAATGCTGTAGCCTTCATCCAAAAATAAGTTAGTTAATGGAATAATATCTTCTTTGCGTTCATTGAGTGGCGCTAATTTTAATTCAATCACATTCAGACGATAAAAAAGATCTTCTCTGAAATCTCCTGCTTCAATAGCCTTTTTTAAATTTGAATTGGTCGCGCTAACAATTCGAACGTCTACTTTGATCGTTTGATGACTACCAATACGCTCGAACTCACCGGTTTGTAAAACTCTTAGCAGTTTAATTTGACCTTCATGAGACAAATTCCCTATTTCGTCTAAAAATAAAGTCCCTTTGTCTGCGGCTTCAAAACGACCTATCCGGCGCTTGGTTATTCCAGTATAAGATCCCGCTTCTGCGCCAAACAGTTCGGCTTCTAGTAGATCTTT
>Ga0114899_1001165_pt1 | contig 16091 bp, 16 predicted proteins | sample MalvireepMed_215_FD_83497 | JGI IMG/M metagenome (GOLD analysis project Ga0114899, IMG submission 83497) | Marine viral communities from the Global Malaspina Expedition - Malaspina viral metaG DeepMed_215 | ecosystem: Environmental > Aquatic > Marine > Oceanic | place: Mediterranean Sea... | reverse complement strand
GCCCATGATAATCCGCCAGCAGATCATCCGCAGGCACGCGGCCCGTCTCGATGCTGTCGCGCAGGGCGTTGAGGAAATGCGTCTCATCCGGGACCAACCCGCCTGCGCCGGGACGGGCGCGGGCTTTCAAACCGGCCTCTGACAGGGCCACCGCCTCGCGGGCCAGATCATGCATCTTGAGCCCGCCAACCTCGGCCTGAAGGCCGTGGGTCGAAGCCGCGATACGCAGCTCTTCTCGGGTGTCGGCGTCCCAATCCTTAACCAAATCCCAAGCGCCATCCAACGCGCTCTGGTCATACATCAGCCCGACCCAGAACGCCGGAAGGGCGCAAAGACGCCGCCACGGGCCGCCATCGGCACCACGCATTTCGATGAATTTCTTCACCCGCGCCTCGGGGAACAGCGTGGTCAGATGATCGGCCCAATCGCTCAGCGTCGGCTTCTCGCCGGGCAGCGCGGGCAATTCGCCTTTGAGAAAATCGCGGAAGGACTGGCCAAGCGCGTCGATATATTTGCCATCGCGGTAGACAAAATACATCGGCACATCGAGCGCATATTGCACCCAAGCCTCAAACCCAAAACCCTCGTCAAAGACGAAAGGCACCATCCCGGTACGGGCATCATCCAGATTGCGCCACACCAACCCGCGAGTGGATTTCACGCCGTTGGGCTTGCCATCAAGGAAGGGTGAATTGGCAAAAAGCGCGTTGGCGATGGGCTGCATGGCCACGGCGACGCGCATCTTTTGCACCATGTCAGCCTCACTCGCGAAATCGAGATTGACCTGAACGGTGCAGGTGCGGCGCATCATGGTGGTGCCCATGGTGCCGACCGTTTGCATATAGCCGTCCATCAACTTGTAGCGGCCCTTGGGCATCAAATCCATCTGCTCATGCGACCATTCGGGTGCTGCACCCAGACCGATGAAGCCCACGCCGATCTCATCGGCCACGTCTTTGACCTCGCGCAGGTGGGTGTTCACCTCATCGCAAGTTTCATGGATGGTTTCGACTGGCGCGCCCGACAGCTCCAACTGCCCGCCCGGCTCAAGACTGATGTTCGCACCCTCTTTTTCCAGCCCGATAAGCTTGCCACCCTCTTCGACCGGCGCCCAGCCGTGACGGTCACGCAGCCCTTCCAGCATCACCCGGATCGAGCGGTCGCCCTCATAGGGCAGCGGCTTATGGGTATCGGTGCAATAGCCGAATTTCTCGTGTTCTGTGCCGATGCGCCAATCTCCTTTTGGCTTGCAGCCGTCGGCCAGATACTGCGCCATTTGGTCATGATGTTCGATCGGGCCGCCGCCGGATTGAGGAATGGACATTTGCGAGGGCTCCGTTTTGAAGGGTCGTCTTGGGTGTCTTCTAAGGTGACGACTTGGCGTCGTGTTTAGCAGGGATGGGCGGATTTGCCGGGGCTGTCAATGCAGCAAGACATGCGCCGGGCGCAGCGGCGCGCGCTCCCAGATCACAACGGCGTCATGGCGGGTCTTGCGCAACTCAAAGAGCATCCGCTCGGTGCGCAGCCCCGGCAAGGCGGCGAAAGCGTCAAACAGCGCCTCGGAGCCAGCGGCATTCACCGGGATCAGCAAGGGGGTTTCATCATCGCGCGGCTCAAGCCGCCAATGGGCGGGAAACATCTGTCGATCAAGGCTGAGCCGCTGCAATTCGCGCAGGGAAACCGTGCCCCCGGTGAGCGGGCCGAAATAGGTGATCTGGCCTTCGACCACCTGAACGGCCCCCGCGCCATCCCCCGCGCCGCGAAAGCGTGCACGTTGCACGCCAAGCCAAATCAGCGCGGCCCCGCCCGCCAGCGCCGCATAGCCCGGGACCGCCAGCAAAAAGCCCGGCCCGGCCACCAGCCAGAGCCCAAAGAGCATCAGCCCGCCGCCGACGATCGCTTCGCGCCAGCGCCAAAGCTGGTCGCGGGCCCCTTGGCGCAGGAAACTCATTGGGCCATTCCTTGCATCACCAATCTCCCAAAGCCTGCTGCCACATCGTCATCGCCGCCACCGCCGCCGTATCGGCGCGCAGGATGCGCGGCCCCAGCGTGACGGCGTGGGCATGATCAAACCCGTGCAAGCGCTTGCGTTCTCCTTCCGAAAACCCTCCTTCGGGGCCGATGAGGATGGCCCATGGCCCGCCTGCGCCCGTGGGAAGCGCGCCGCTCTCGCCGGCCAAAGCCTCATCGCAGAACATGATCTGGCGCGCGCTGTCCCATTGATCCAGCAGCCGCCCTAGCTTCACCGCCTCGGCGACCTCGGGCACATAGGTGCCTCCGCATTGCTCTGCCGCCTCGACCGCATGGGCCTGAAGGCGCGGCTGCTGCACGCGGCCTGCGTTGGTAAATTCAGTCATCACCGGGACAATGCGCGAGGCGCCCATCTCGGCGGCTTTCTCGACAATAAAGTCGGTGCGTGTCTTTTTGATCGGGGCAAAGAGCAGCCACAGGTCAGGCGGCATCTGCAAAGGTTTGCTCTGCTCGACGCAGGTCAGAACCCCGCCGCGCTTGCCCGCCTCGGCCACTTCGGCCAGCCATTCGCCATCGCGCCCGTTGAACAAAAGCACCCCGGCCCCGACCGACAGCCGCATCACCCCAAAGAGGTAATGCGCCTGCTCGCGCGCCAAAGGAACCGTTTGCCCCTGCCCCAAGGGCTGATCTACATACAATCTGATTTTCGCGTTCATAGGGCCAGATATATGCACAACCAGCCGCCTTCGCCAGATGCTACGCCCGATGCGCCTGTTGCCGATGCTGTGACCGACAATTGGGTCGACCGTTACGCCCCTGCCGGACTGCGCCCCTACCTGCGGCTGAGCCGCGCGGATCGGCCCATTGGCACATGGCTGTTGCTGCTGCCCTGCTGGTGGGGGTTGAGCCTTGCGATCCTTTTCGATCAGGCGCCCCGGTGGGAGGATCTGTGGATTTTCGCGGGCTGCGGCATCGGCGCGTTTCTGATGCGTGGGGCGGGTTGTACGTGGAACGACATCACCGACCGCAACATCGACGGTAAAGTCGCGCGCACCCGGTCGCGGCCGATTCCTTCGGGGGCGGTCACGGTGAAACAGGCGTTGGCGTGGATGGTGGGGCAAATGCTGCTGGCGCTGCTGATCCTGCTTTCCTTTAACCAAGCAGCCATCGCCATGGGCGTGCTGGCGCTGCTGCCGGTGGCGGTCTATCCCTTCGCCAAGCGGTTCACATGGTGGCCGCAGGTCTTTTTGGGGCTCGCCTTTAACTGGGGCGCGATGCTGGCGTGGACAGCGCACGCTGGCACGCTGCACGCTCCTGCGATCGTACTCTACCTCGCCGGGATCGCTTGGACTCTGTTCTATGACACGATCTATGCCCATCAGGATGCCGAGGATGACGCGCTGATCGGGGTCAAATCCACCGCCCGGCTCTTTGGAGAGAATTCGGGCAAATGGCTGCGGCGCTTCCTCATGGCGACTGTCGGTTTGATGGGGATCGCCGTGATCTATGCCGGCCTGCCAGAGGCTTCGGTGCTGGCGCTGGCGATTGCGCTTGGCGGGCCTTGGGCCATGGGTTGGCACATGGCATGGCAATTGCGCGGGCTGGACACCAAGGATAACGCCAAGCTCTTGCAGCTCTTTCGCGCCAACCGCGATACCGGCATGATCCCGCTGTTGTTTTTCGCAGCAAGTCTTCTGGCCTGATTGCACCCCCGGCAGGACGCGCGTATCAAGTCTTGAGCTTAACAACCAGAAGGCCGCCCATGCGCCTCTCCGCCATTTTCATGATCGCCCTGACCTTTGCAGCCGCAGGGGTGGTCTCTCTCGTGGCGGCAAGCTTTTCGGTGCAGTTGATCGAGGATACTTCCGAAATCGGTGTGCGTGACGCGCTGGACGATCAGGGCATGACATGGGCCGAGGTACAGGCCGATGGTCTGCAAGTCACCCTCGCTGGGATCGCCCCGACCGAGGCCGTGCGTTTCCGCGCCCTGTCGACCGCAGGCACCGTGGTCGACGCCGCTCGCGTGATCGACGAGATGGAGGTCGAGGCCCAATCCGGCATCGCCCCGCCGCGCTTCTCTGCCGAGGTTCTGCGCAATGATGCGGGCATCTCGATCATTGGCCTGATCCCCACCAGCACCGACCGCGAGGCGGTGATCGACGCCTTTGACGACATGGCGGGTGACGCCACGGTGACTGACCTGTTGGAAGCTGCCGACTATCCTGCCCCCGAAGGCTGGGAAGACGCGCTGAACTTTGCGGTGCGCGCCATGGCGGACCTGCCCCGCGCCAAAGCCTCGGTCGATGCGGGCCGCGTGACGATTACCGCCATCGCCGACAGCGCCGCCGCCAAGGCCCAGATGGAGCGTAAACTGCAGCGCGCGGCCCCGCCCAGCCTGCGGCTGCGGCTCGACATTGCAGCACCTCGCCCGGTGATCACCCCCTTTACCCTGCGGTTTGAGATCGACGCCGAAGGCGCGCGTTTCGATGCTTGCTCTGCCGATACCGAAGCCGCCGCCAACCGCATCGTGAAAGCGGGCATCGCCGCCGGCGCGCCAGAAAATGCCGATTGCACCATCGGTCTGGGTGTGCCCAGCCCGAACTGGGGCCGCGCCGTGGCGCTGGCCATCGAAGCGCTGAGCCGCGTGGGCCAAGGCGCCATTTCTTTCGCGGATGCTGACATTACATTGCTGGCCGCACCCGGCACCGAGTCCAACACCTTCGACCGCGTTGTGGGCGAGTTGGAAAACGCCCTGCCGGATGTTTTCGCCCTGACCGCGAAACTGCCGAAAGTCGAAGACCCCGACGCAGGCCCGCCCGAATTCACCGCCACCCTCTCGCCCGAGGGGCAGGTGCAACTGCGCGGACGGCTCTCGACAGAGGGGCTGCGCGATCTGGCGGACAGCTATGCAAAATCCCATTTCGGATCGGCCAATGTCTATACCGCCGCACGTCTAGACGAGACCCTGCCGGACGATTGGGCCACCCGCGTCCTGACCGGGCTGGAGGCCATGGCCTCGCTCGCCAACGGCTCTGTCAACGTCACGCCCGACCGGCTTGAGGTCATGGGCAACACCGGCAACAAGGATGCGAACACCACCGTTGCCTCACTCTTGGCCGACAAGCTGGGCGAAGGTGCGGATTACAGCATCGACATCACCTATCAAGAAAAGCTTGACCCCATCGCGGGTCTGCCCACACCCGAAGAATGCGAAGCCGAGATTCGCGAAATCCTGAAAATCGGCAAGATCACCTTCGAGCCGGGCAGCGCCACGATCGACGCGGCCGCTTTGGGTACGATGGATGATATCGCCGAGGTGCTGAAACGCTGCGGTGACATCCCGCTGGAAATTCAGGGCTACACCGACAGCCAAGGCCGCGAATCGATGAACCTGTCGCTGTCGCAAAGCCGCGCGGAATCGGTTCTGAACGAATTGCGCGCCCGCCGGGTGCTTACCTCGTCCTTCCTTGCCAAGGGCTATGGCGAAGAAAACCCCATCGCCGACAACAAGACCGAGGATGGCCGCGAAGCCAACCGCCGCATCGAATTCCGCTTGATCCAACCCGAGGCTGAGACGCCCGAAGACGAAACAGCGCTGGAATCTGCTGAAGAAACGGGCGATACCACGGCAGAAGAGATCGGGGAATCCGACGAAACCGAAGAAGGCAGCGGTGATGAGCAGAACTGAGTTTGTCCTGGCAACAGCCATCATTCTTTTCGTGGCCTTCTGCATGGGATGGTTCGCCAACTGGCTGCTGAACCGCTTCACCCGTGTGGCCGCCGATGATGTGGCCCAGCTTGACCGGATGAGCCAAGAGCTTCACGAGGCCGAGGAGACCCGCGATCAGGCGATCACCTATCTGCAACAGCGCGAAGCCGAACTGACCAACCAGCTTGCCCAGACCGAGGCAGAGCTGCGCGCCGCGATGGACGGCCTGCGCGACGCCCGCCACGAGGCCGAAGAGATGCGCGCCTATATCGAGCGTCAGAAAGCCTAACCCCACGCCCTTCCGGAGGCTCCCATGGCCAAACTCGCCCACTCCATGATCCGCGTCTTTAATGAGGCGGCATCGGTGAAATTCTACGAAGACGTTTTCGGGCTGAAGATTGCGGACCGTTTGGATTTCGACAGCTTTACCCTAATCTACCTGCGTGACGCCGCGGGCGATTTTGAGCTGGAACTAACGGTCAACAAGGACCGCGACACGCCCTATGATCTGGGTGATGGCTATGGCCATCTGGCCTTTGTGGTCGAAGACCTCGAAGCCGCCCGCGAGACCGCGATCAAAGCCGGAGCCGCCCCACGTGACATCGTCGATTTTCGCCCTGCCGGAGAGACGGTGGCGAAGTTCTTCTTTGTAGCGGATCCGGACGGCTATCAGATCGAAGTCATCGAAAAAGGCGGACGCTTCGCCTGAAGCAGAGGCTCACCAGCGGTTTAGCGCGGCCTCATCTTCGTCTTTCGCGGCGACCCACGCCTCCCCCTCAGCCGTGATCTCGCGCTTCCAGAATGGCGCGCGGGATTTGAGGTAATCCATCAAGAACTCCGCCGCCTCAAATGCGCTGCGGCGATGCCGCGCTGCCGTGGCGACCATCATGATCTGTTCGCCCGGCACCAGACGCCCATGGCGGTGGATCACCAGCGCATCTTGCAGATCGAACCGCGCGACGGCCTGCTGCGCAATCTCGCGCAGCGCCTTTTCGGTCATGCCCGGGTAATGTTCGATCTCCATCGCGCTCAGCGTGCCTGCATCATTGTCGCGCACGACGCCAGTAAAGGTCACAATCGCACCGCTGCCGCCCTCGCCCTTGGCGAAACGTGTGGTTTCCTCGGCCAGATCAAAGGGTGCTTCCTGAACCAATACGCGCATGGGTCAGCCCCCGGTCATCGGTGGGAAAAAGGCCACTTCGCGCGCGCCATTCAGCGGGGCGTCGAAATCGGTCAACTCCTGATCCACAGCCACGCGCAATGCGGAGAGGTCAGAAAACGCCATCTCGTAACGCTCCTCTCGGCCACGTAATTCCTCGACCAGTTCAGCCACAGTCGCGGCGGTGCTTTCCACCTGTTCACGAGGCAGACCGATGCGTTCGCGAACCCATGCAAAATAGAGGATATCCATTAGATTGGCTCCTTCAGATGTGGCAGCGCCTTGCGCAGGTAGTCAAAGCCGGTGATGGCGGTCAGCACCGCGGCGATCCACAGCAGGACCAGCCCCAATAGGCCCGCCCATTCCATCCCGGCAAGCTTCCAACCCAGCCCCAGAGTATCTTCGACCTCGCCATCAAGGATCGCTTCGATCATCTGCTGGTCCATGCCGAAAACACTCATCCCAAGGTAATGCTCAAACACACCTTGCGAGAACAGCACGGCGATGGCGATCATCTGTAGGGTCGTCTTCCACTTGGCCAGTTGCGTGACCTTTAGCGTTCCCGCAACATCGCCCAGATACTCCCGCAGGCCCGAGACAAAGACCTCGCGGAACAGGATCAGCGTGGCGGGCAGCACCAGCCAAGGGGACCAGCTGGAAAAGGCGACGATCACCATCAGCGCGATCACGACCATCGCTTTGTCGGCAATCGGGTCGAGCATGGCGCCCAGTTTGGTTTCCTGCCCCCAAGCGCGGGCAAGATAGCCGTCAAACCAATCCGTCACCGCCGCGCTTACGAAGAGCAGCAATGCGAACCAATCGGCATAGGGGCGCGTAAAATAGAGAAACATGACCGCCACACCGGGGGCCGCGACCAGCCTGAGCAGGGTCAGGATATTGGGCAAATTCCATTTCATGACGTTATCCTATCTTGCGCCGTTCGCGGCTGAAAGGACGAAACCGCGCCAGCGGCCTGCCCTTCGGCGGGCGCATACCTAACCCTTCTCATGGAAGTAGCCATAGATTGTCTCTGCCAGCGCATCCGACACCCCTTCGACGGCCTTAAGATCGCTGAGGTTCGCGCGGCCCACCGCCTTGGCCGAGCCGAAATGCGCCAAAAGCGCCCGCTTGCGCGCAGCCCCGACGCCCGGCACATCGTCAAGCGGCGTGGCACTGACCCCCTTGGCGCGTTTTGCCCGGTGGGTGCCGATGGCGAAACGGTGCGCCTCGTCACGCAGCCGCTGCACGAAATACAGCACCGGATCATTGTGCCGCAGCGCCATGACGCGCTTGCCGACACGGTGGAACTCTTCCTTGCCCGCATCACGATCAATGCCCTTGGCGACGCCGACCATCGGAATGTCCTGCACCCCATGCTGCGCCATAATCGAGGCCACGGCGCTCACCTGCCCGGCCCCCCCGTCGATCAGCAGCAGATCAGGCCAAAGCCCACGGCTGCGGTCTGGGTCTTCTTTAATCAGGCGTTTAAACCGGCGATGCAGCACCTCTTTCATCATGCCAAAGTCATCACCGGGGGTCAGGTCATCGCCGCGGATGTTGAACTTGCGGTACTGGTTTTTCATCATCCCTTCGGGGCCCGCGACAATCATCGCGCCCACCGCATTGGTGCCTTGGATGTGCGAGTTGTCGTAAACCTCGATCCGATCGGGCGGTTTTGGCAGATCAAAGGCATCGGCCAGTCCCTGTAACAGCTTGGTCTGGGTCGCCGTCTCGGCCATCTTGCGGGCGAGGCTTTCGCGTGCGTTGCGCAGGGCACCGTCGACCAGTTCGGCCTTCTCGCCCCGCTGCGGGACCAACAGTTCCACCTTGCGGCCAATCTTCCCGCTCAGCGCTTCGGCCATCAGATCGGGGTTTTCGATCTCATTGCTCAGGATCAGCTGCCGCGGCGGCTCGCGGGTGTCGTAGAACTGGCCAATGAAGGCCTCCAGCACCTCGGCGGCATCCACATCCGCCCCGACGCGGGGGTAGTAATCCCGATTGCCCCAGTTCTGGTTGGCACGGATGAAAAAGACCTGCACACAGGCCTGACCGCCCTCCATATGCAGCGCGATGATGTCGGCCTCGTTCACCCCTTGCGGGTTGATGCCTTGGGCCGTTTGCACCTGCGTCAGCGCCTTAATCCGGTCGCGCAGAGCGGCGGCGCGTTCAAACTCCATCGCTTCAGATGCCTCGGCCATATCCTGCGCCAGACGGCCCTGAATCTCGGTCGATTTGCCGCTCAGAAACCGCTCCGCATCGCGGACGGTCTGGCGGTATTCCTCGGCCGAGATTTTCCCCACACAGGGCGCCGAGCAGCGTTTGATCTGATGCTGCAAGCAAGGCCGTGTGCGGCTGTCGAACATCGCATTGGAACAGTCCCGCAGCAGGAAGACCCGCTGCAACTGGTTGAGCGTCCGGTTCACCGCGCCCGCGCTGGCGAAGGGTCCATAATAGCTGCCCTTCTCCTTCTTCGCGCCGCGGTGTTTCTTGATCTGCGGATAGTCGTGATCAGCGGTGACAAGGATATTGGGAAAGCTTTTGTCGTCGCGCAGCAGCACGTTGAACTTGGGCTTGAGCTGCTTGATCAGGTTCTGCTCAAGAAGCAGCGCCTCGGTTTCCGTCTTCGTGGTCAAAAACATCATCGAAGCGGTATTGGCAATCATCCGCGAAATGCGGCCCGAATGCCCCGTGGGCCGCGCATAGGACGACACCCGCGCGCGCAGGTTCCGCGCCTTGCCCACATAGAGCACGCGGCTCTCCGCATCGAGCATCCGGTAGACGCCCGGCGAGGAATCGAGCGACTTCAGATAGGCCTGAATCACTTGGCGGCCTTGTGGCGGAGGGCTGTCGTTGGGCGTGGTCATCTCAGGCGCTGATTCTCGTGCTTCGCTGCAATAGGACGGCAATGGGGGCAAGCTTTAACATGTCCACCAAACATGTGGATAACTCTGCCGATAACTTCTGGGCATCTTGGATTTCTCTTTGTTTTTAACATGGTTCGCTGATTTGCCTGTTTTTTAGGCACGCCCGTAATGCTCTGATTTCGCTCATTCTTTTGTTTACCATGAAACAAGCCCCTGAAAACAAAAGGGTTTCGGTAACACTTTGGTTACATAGGTTAAGGAGGTGCAAAACTTCCCGCATGGCCGTCAGTTTCGGGGGCTTTTAGGGCTTGTATCCCACTGCAAATGTTCGCCGCCGTCGGTGCAGATAAGCTGCCCTGTGACGCTCGGCGAATCGATGAAATAGCCCAGTGCCGCCGTGATATCCTCTGGATTTGCCCCCCGGCCCAAAATCGTGCCGCGGCGCTGCGCGGCAAAGTCTTCGGCATCTTGATGTGGGCCTTGTAACGTGGGGCCGGGACCGATGCCATTGACCCGGATCGCCGGGGCCAGCGCCTGCGCGGTGGTGCGCGTCATTGCCCAGAGGCCCATCTTGGCGATCGTATATGTGGTGAATTCCGGCGTCAGGTTACGCACCCGCTGGTCGAGCATATTGACGATCAAACCGCGCGCACGCGGCTCGCCCCCGGCGTCGACCTTGGGCATCAGCCCCTGCCCCGCCATCGCCTGCGTCAACACGAAGGGCGCCCGCAGGTTGCTGCCCATATGGCGGTCCCAGCTTTCACGGCTGGCGCTCGCGATATCGTCCTGCTCGAATATCGAGGCGTTGTTCACAAGGCAGGTGACCGGCCCGCCAAGCGCCTCTGCCGCGCGGGGCAAGAGCGCCCCGGCTGCGGCGTCGTCCAAAAGGTCGGTTTGCAGGGCCACGGCGCGGCGGCCCATCGCAGCGATCTCAGCGGCGGTCGCCTCGGCCCCGGCGCGCGAGGTGGCGTAATGCACCGCCACGTCAAAGCCCCGCTGCCCGAGGTAGAGCGCCATGGCGCGGCCCAGACGTTGCCCGGCTCCGGTCACCAATGCCCGCCGCATCTGCCGCCCTCCTCAGATCAGGATGATTAACAAGTAAAACCCGTAAAGCGCGCTCAGCGCCACACCCCAAAGCCGCGTGATGTCGCGCCCCAGATAGACGAAGGGGATCAGCAGCAACGACGCGCCCAGCATCACCCACAGGTCGATCCGCAAGAAGGCTTCGTCGACCGAGATCGGACCGACAAGGCTCGCGATGCCGATGATTGCCAGCAAGTTGAACATGTTCGAACCAATGACGTTCCCAAGCGCCACATCCGCCTGACGGCGCAGCGCGGCCATCACCGTGGTCGCCAGTTCCGGGAGCGACGTGCCCACCGCCACCAGCGTCAGGCCGATCACCGTGTCGCTGACACCGTAGGTCTGGGCGATGAGCGTCGCATTATCCACCAAAAGGCTCGCGCCCAAGGGCAGGCCGATCAGCCCGAGGATCAGGAACAGCGCAATCTGCCAGCCCGCCATGTCGGGGTCGGCGCCTTCGGGCTCTTCCTCTTCCTCAACCTCCCCGCTGCGGCAGGCGCGGCGGTGGTCCTTGGCATCGCTGAAGGCGTCGTAGAGCATATAGGCCAGACCGGAGAGCAGGATCAGCCCCGAGATCCAGTCGAACACACCACGGAAGGCCAACGCGATAAAGAGCAGCGAGGCCGCGATCATCTGATTATAGGTCTTGCGCGTGCGGCATTCAGAGGTGTGCATCGTCGCCAACAGCGCGGGAATGCCCAACACCATCAGTATGTTAGCCGTGTTCGACCCGACCACATTGCCAAGCGCCAGCCCCGGCACCCCGTCCAAGATCGCCTTGACCGAGATCAGCAGTTCCGGCGCCGAGGTGCCAAAGGCCACGATCGTCAGACTGACGATCAGCGCCGGCACGCCAAGGCGCAGCGACAGGTTCACCGCGCCTTTTACCAACGCATCCCCCGCGAACAGCAGGATTACGAGGCCAAGCCCCGAAAGTAGCCACGGCATCAGCATCAACGCCCTCCCTTACAGGCACAATCGCCTTTGCCAATGCGGAAACGTCCGCAGTCACGGCATTTGGTCCGGGACAGGCGTTTGCCCCCCAGCCAATGCATTTTTCCAAACCAAGCGAGCAGGCCCATGGCCACCAGAAACAGCAGAACGATCTTGAAAACCATGGGCTAGAGACCAAACCGCGCATAGGCCGCGCGTTCCTCTATGCCCTGCACCGCGTCCTGCACCATCTGCACGCCAAAGCGCGACAGAAGCCCGCGTTTCACACCGTAGCGGCGCAGTTTGACCTTCTCGCCAAAGCGCTCTTTCAGCAGGGGTTTCAGATGACCAATGCCATCGATCAACCCCAGTTCGGCGGCGCGTTTCGCCAGCCAAATTTCCCCGGTAAAGAGGTCTTGCCCCTCGGGCAACTTGCCCGCGCGGCGGGCCTTTACGTGGCCGATAAAGTTTTCATGAATGTCTTCGAGCAGCGTTTTCAGCCGCGCGACATCTTCGGGGTTTTCCGGGCGGAAGGGGTCGAGCATGGATTTGCTCTGCCCTGCCGTATAGACGCGCCGCTCAACTCCATGTTCCCGGATGAACTCATGCACCCCGAAAGAGGCCGAGATCACCCCGATTGAGCCCAAGATCGAGCTTGGGTCCGCGTAAATCTCATCCGCCGCAGCCCCCAGCCAGTAACCGCCCGAGGCGGCGACATCTTCGACAAAAGCGATGACGGGGATGTTCTTTTCCTCCGCCAACCGCCGAATGCGTGCGCCGATCAGCGATGATTGCACCGGACTGCCACCGGGAGAGTTAATCTCCAACGCGACAGCGGCAGGCTTGCCCTTAGCAAAGGCCTTTTCGATGACCGGCCCTATGGTGGCATCGTTCAACACGGCACGGCCCTGCGAGCCGATCATGCCGGAAAGCCGGATCACGGAAACGCTGGGCGGGGATTTAAGGAAGGGCAGCCGAATTCTCATTCTTCTCATGTAGAACGCCCACCCGGTGCAAACAAGGCGGGCGCAGAAGTTTCGCGGCCCTCAGGCCCGCAGACGCCAGCCGGTGCGGAAAATCCACCAGATCACGCCAAGGCAAAGCCCCGTGAACAGCGCGATTGCCGCAAGGCTGGTCAGGATCGGCACATCGGCAGAGCCGAAAAACGCCCAACGAAAGCCTGAGATCAGATAGACCACCGGGTTGAAATGCGAGATCACCTGCCAGACGGGCGGCAGCATCGAGATCGAGTAGAAAGACCCACCAAGGAAGACCAGCGGCGTGACGATCAAAAGCGGCACCAGTTGCAACTGCTCAAAATTCCCCGCCCAGATGCCGATGATGAACCCCATAAGCGCAAAGCTGATACAGGTCAGGATCAGGAAAGCGACCATGGCGATGGGATGCTGGATGGTGATATCGACAAAGAAAAACGCCGTGATCAATATGATCGTGCCGATGAACAGCGCCTTGGTGGCCGCCGCGCCGACATAGCCAATCACGATCTCGAAAAAGTTGATCGGGGCCGAGAGCAGCTCGTAAACCGTGCCGATAAATTTCGGGAAATAGATCCCGAAAGAGGCGTTGGAGATCGACTGGGTGATGACGCTCAGCATGATCAACCCCGGCACGATGAAGGCGCCATAGCTCACGCCCTCGACCTCTTCGATACGGCTGCCGATGGCCGCGCCGAAGACCACGAAATAAAGCGAGGTTGATAGCACCGGCGAGATGATGCTTTGCGTGATGGTGCGAAAGAAACGCGCCATTTCAAAGGCGTAGATGGCTTTGATCGCGGTCCAATTCATGCCGCATCCTCCTTCAGCAGATCGACAAAGATATCTTCCAGACTGCTTTGCCGCGTCGCCACATCTTGCAGAACCAGACCGCTTTCGGCCACTTTGGAGAGCAGCTTGGTGATCCCGGTTCGCTCGGCATTGGTGTCATAGGTATAGATCAGAGAGCGCCCGTCAGCCGAAAGTTCCACATCCGGCGATTGCAGCGCCAGTGGCACGCCGGTGATCGGCTCGGTAAGCTGCACTTCGAGTTGTTTCTTGCCCATCCGCGCCATCAACGCGTCTTTCTCTTCGACCAGCAGCAATTCGCCCTTGGCGATGACACCAATCCGGTCAGCGATTGCTTCGGCCTCTTCGATGTAATGGGTGGTCAGGATGATCGTCACGCCAGAGGCTTTCAGCCCCGCCACGATCTCCCACATGTCCTTGCGCAGCTCCACGTCGACGCCCGCAGTGGGCTCGTCCAGAAACAGCACCTTTGGGTCATGCGACAGCGCCTTGGCGATCAGCACGCGGCGCTTCATCCCGCCCGAAAGCTCACGGATCTGGCTGTTTTTCTTATCCCAGAGCGAAAGTTGGCGCAGGATTTTCTCCAGCACCGCCTCATCCGCCGGACGGCCAAACAACCCGCGCGAGAAGCGCACGGTGTTCAGCACCTTTTCAAACGGTTCAAGGTTAATTTCTTGCGGGACCAGCCCGATCATCGTGCGTGCAGCGCGGAAATCGTCCTTAATGTCGTGGCCACCAACGGTCACTGTGCCACTGGTCGCAGTGGTGATGCCGCAAATGGTCGAGATCAGCGTCGTTTTGCCCGCCCCATTCGAGCCCAAAAGCGCGAGGATCTCGCCCTGTTCGATCTGTAGGTTAACCCCTTTAAGCGCCTCGAAACCGCCCGCGTAAGATTTACGCAGGTTCTGAATATCCACGATTGTCGGCATGGTCGTCTCCGCTTTGGTAAGGCGGGCAACCTAACTGGCTTTGGGCCGGGTGAACAGATGCCTTCAAGTCTTGGCGCGGCCGAACCAACCCTTTTTGGCGGGGGCGTCTTCGGCAGGGGTTTCAGGCTCTGCTGTCTCTTCTGCAGGACCTTCGAGCGAGGATTGTAGATTGTCGAAGAACTGATCCGCCATTTTCTTGGCAAAACCGTCGATGATCCGGCTGCCAAGCTGCGCCAGTTTGCCACCGACCTTGGCCTCGACATCATAGCTCAACTCGGTGCCGCCGTCCTTTTCGGCAAGCCGCACTTCCGCGCCGCCCTTGGCGAAGCCGGCAGCACCGCCCTTGCCCTCGCCGGTGATCGTCAGTGCTTCGTTCGGCACCAAATCAGAGAGTTTCACATGCCCCTTAAAGGTCGCCTTCACCGGGCCGACCTTCTGCACGACTGTCGCATCATAGCCCTCTTCGACCGAGCCTGTGACATCCTGCGCACCGGGCACGCAGGTTTGCAGCATCTCAGGGTCCAGAAGGGCTGCATAGACCTCGGCCGGAGTGGCGGCGATCTGGCGGGTGTCGGACATCTGCATGGCTGGCTCTCCCAATGGCGTTTCATGCCAGCCTAGCGGGTAATTCTGCGCAAACCAATGTCAAAGCGCTGGACCTTACGCGCCGGGCTGGTAGGTCTTTGCCATGATAACTACTTCCCATAACCGCGCTGGTCTGGCGATCGGGCTGATCCTTCTTGGCGTGGCCGCGATTTCGGTCAATGACATGCTGATCAAGCGCCTGTCGGGCGGCTATCCGCTGCATCAGATCGTTTTCACCCGCTCGGCCATCGGGATCGTGTTGGGGCTGTTGCTGGTCAAAATTGAGGGCGGGTTTCACCTGCTCAAGACCCGCCAGCCGGGGCTGCACCTGCTGCGCGGGCTGCTCATCGTGATTTCAAATATGTCGTTCTTTTTGGCGCTTTCGGTCCTGCCGTTGGCCGAGGCGACGGCGCTGTTCTTTGCCGCCCCCCTCTTCATTACGGTGCTGTCGATCCCGGTCTTGGGTGAGAAAGTCGGCCCGCTGCGGCTTGGCGCGGTGATCGTGGGGTTCATTGGTGTGGTCGTTATGATGCGCCCTTGGGCTTCTACGGCGACGCTCGAAGTTTCCCGCTGGGTTCTGCTGCTGCCGGTGCTGGCAGCGCTGACCTATGCGTTGAACCAGCTGATGACCCGCAAGCTCGGCGTGAACTCCAAAGCCTCGGCACTGATGGTCTATATTCAGGCCGCCTTCGTCGCCGTGTCGCTGGGGTTTTTCCTGATCGCGGGCGATGGGCGTTTCGTGGATGAGGGCAGCAACCCCTCGCTGCAATTCCTGCTGCGCGCATGGGTTTGGCCTGCTGAGGAGGATTACCTCACCTTCCTCGGCATTGGCCTCAACATCGCGCTGATCGGCTATTGCCTCAGCCAAGCCTACCGGCTGGGCGATGCGGCCACGGTAGCCCCCTTTGAATATATCGGGCTGCCGCTGGCGGTGTTCTGGGGTTTTGTAATTTTCGGTGACCTGCCGGTCTGGGAGGTCTGGGTCGGGATCGCGCTGATCCTCGCCTCTGGCCTTTTCGTTTACCTGCGCGAGCGCCAAAAGGCGCTGCGCGT
>Ga0114899_1001163_pt1 | contig 16133 bp, 12 predicted proteins | sample MalvireepMed_215_FD_83497 | JGI IMG/M metagenome (GOLD analysis project Ga0114899, IMG submission 83497) | Marine viral communities from the Global Malaspina Expedition - Malaspina viral metaG DeepMed_215 | ecosystem: Environmental > Aquatic > Marine > Oceanic | place: Mediterranean Sea... | reverse complement strand
ACGAGCACGTAGGCCAAACAGGTGTGAAAGTGAGTCCGTCACTCTACATCGCCATAGGAATTTCAGGTGCCATCCAGCACTTGGCAGGAGTCAATTCTTCTAAGTATATTGTAGTTATTAATAAAGACGAAGAAGCACCATTCTTTAAGGCCGCAGATTACGGGATTGTGGGAGATGCTTTCGAAGTGGTACCAAAGCTCAATGAGGCGTTGAAAAAAGCCCTGGCTTAGACTTTTTGACCTTGGAAAAAGTAAGAATTGAAATTTTAGGATTGTCATCGAGCCAGTCGCAATCGACTGGCTCATTTGCCCTTGTTTTAGGAGAAGTTGAAGGGGAGCGAAGACTGCCAATTATCATTGGTATGTTCGAAGCCCAGGCCATTGCATTGGAAATCGAGAAGATTACACCAAACCGACCAATGACACATGACCTGTTCAAGTCATTTGCTGGAGCCTTCAACTATGAAATCACCGAAATCATTATCTCAGACCTGAAAGAAGGCATTTTCTTTGCAAAGATAGTCTGCACCGATGGTGAGAAAACCGTTGAGATAGATTCCCGCCCATCCGATGCCATTGCTATCGGTATTCGTTTCAGTGTTCCATTCTATACCTATGAGTCTGTTCTTTCTGAAGCTGGTATCATCCTCACCGATGAAGAGGAGATTGCAGACGATGAAGACGAACCTGTAGTAGTAGAGAAAAAGGCAGACAGATTGCAGGATTTTACTGTAGACAAGCTCAATGAGATGCTCGATGAAGCCCTGAAAGCAGAAGATTACGAAAAAGCTGCAAAAATTAGAGACGAAATCAACAGAAGAAGTTAAATTCCACGTCATTCAGAGGAAGACCCTCAGGTCGACCGAAGAATCTCCTGAATTAGAACGGAATTAATGGATATTTTAAGAGCTGTACTTGGGTTGGCTATTCTTGTGGGGATAGCTTATTTATTGTCTGGAAACAAAAAAGCAGTTAGCTGGCGACTGGTAGGCGTTGGAGTGGTACTCCAGGTAATTATCGCCCTTCTGATCTCAAAGGTACCCATTGTACAGCAAGGCTTCGACATGCTCAGCAGAGGCTTTGTTACCTTCCTGAATTTTGCGCTCGATGGTGCAGAATTCCTGTACGGAGATCTGTCTAAAAACAGTGATAATGTAGAGGGAGCCCGTCATAGTTTGGGTTTCCTTTTTGTTTTTCAGGCCCTGCCAACCGTAATATTCTTCTCTTCCATCACTGCAGGGCTCTATTACCTCGGAATACTTCAGAGAGTGGTTTATGGCTTTGCCTGGGTAATGGCCAAAACCATGAGGCTTTCAGGAGCAGAATCAATGTCCGCAGCCGGGAATATCTTCCTCGGACAGACCGAAGCACCTCTTTTGGTGAAGCCATTTATAGGCAAAATGACCAAGTCTGAACTGCTTTGTCTGATGACAGGTGGAATGGCTACCATTGCTGGTTCTGTACTTGGAGCATATGTGTCGTTCTTAGGTGGAGGAGACCCTGAACAGCAAGCCAAATTCGCCACCTATCTTTTGAGTGCATCCATCATGAATGCACCAGCGGCTATTCTGATGGCCAAAATTTTCCTTCCTGAAACCGAAGAAGTAGACGAAGAACTTAAAGTAAACAAAGACCAGATCGGTTCGAATGTGATCGATGCGCTGGCAGGAGGTGCCAGTGATGGTTTGAAACTGGCAGCCAATATCGGAGCTATGTTGCTGGCCTTTATTGCTGTAATCTATACCCTCAACTGGATTTTGGTAGATGGAATAGGTGCGGTTACCGGCCTTAACGCCATTATTGTTGAAAGTACCGGTGGCGTGTTTGATGGCTTAAGCCTACAGTACATCCTGGGACAAGTCTTCAGGGTATTTGCCTTTGCCATGGGTGTCGATTGGAGCGAGACACTGCAAGTAGGTAGCTTAATTGGACAGAAAACGGTAATCAATGAATTCGTGGCCTACCTGGCTCTTGCTGATATGAAAGCCGATGGTATGCTCAGCCAAAAGGCCATTGTCATTTCTACTTACGCACTTTGTGGTTTTGCTAATTTCTCATCCATCGCCATTCAGATTGGCGGAATTGGAGGTATGGCACCTGAGCGTCAGGGAGACCTTTCTAAACTCGGCTTACGAGCCCTTATGGCCGCCACCCTCGCCACCATGATGACGGCAACCATTGCAGGGGCTTTGTTTGGGTAAAATTTTGTTTGAACACAGATTAGGCTGATTGTCGGATTAAGCGATTTGATAGGCTAAGCGTAGTTTCAAACTACGCTTAGATATGCTTGATTGTCTGTGCAATCTCTAAATCCTTCAAATCAGTGATATATACAAATGGAGTAAGTCATTTCGACCATAGGGAGAAATCTTCTACTTTGATGTATAAGATTTTTCAGTCGTCCCGATACTTCGGGACTCCTTCAAAATGACTTGCCGGGAAAGTCGCAGTACGCCCATCTCAATACTCAATACCCAATACTCCCTACCTATATTCAATCACCGGACTCTTATAGTAATTCACTCCATTCGCATCCAGGAACAAACGCTGATGTGCCAGTCGTTCTTTGTAATCTTCCCAACTGCGGTTCTCTTGGGTAGACCAGCCGAGCTCGGCATAGCCAATGACTCTTGGAAAGGCCAGGTATTCCAGTTCTGAAATGGTGCGGATGGTTTCTCCCCAAAGCGGTGCTTCTACGCCTAATACATGCTCCATTGGGAAGAGTGTTTCAGGGTTCCAGATATAGGCAGTGTCAACGGGGATCAGACCGGCCCATCGGAGACCGAATTCAGAATTGTCGTCATATTTCATATCCAGATAAGCCTTGTTGGCAGGAGAGAGGATAAGCTTCATTCCTTGGTTAATTCCTGCCTGGGCATTTTCCTTGTCGTTCCACCATTGGGCAACAGCAGGCCCTTCGAGATTGGCAGTGGCCACTTCATCCCAGCCGATCATGGTCTTGCCGTATTTCTTCACAATTTTCTCTACCCGCTCTACGAAATAGACATAATCATCCTTTTCCGTTACATGGCTTTCATCTCCACCAATGTGAAAGTATGGGCCGGGAGTTATAGCGCTGATTTCTCTGATCACATCATCGATAAAAGCATAAACTGTGTCTTTTCTCGTATCGAATGTACTATAACCAACAGCCATACTGGTGACCAACTCTATCTCTTTTCCATTGCCGTTGAGGAAAGGGTAGGCCAGGGAGGCTGAATTCGTATGTCCTGGCATATCTACTTCGGGAATTACCGTGATGTGTCTTTCAGCCGCATAAGCCACAATTTCCTTGTAGTCCTCTTGAGTGTAAAACCCACCAGGTCCACCGCCAACGCCTGTAGTACTGCCCACTTCTGTCAGCTTAGGCCAGGACTTGATTTCAATTCTCCAGCCCTGATCATCCGTCAGGTGAATATGGAAGGTGTTGTATTTGTAGTAGGCCAGGATGTCGAGATACTTCTTAACGTCTTGTACGGAAAAGAAATGTCTGGCCACATCCAGCATGGTGCTTCTGAATGCAAATTGTGGCTGATCTTTTATAGTGCCGGTAGGGATTACCCAAATAGGGTATTTCGCTAAATCGGTAATAGCCTCTTCAGGTACCAATTGTCTGATGGTCTGGATTCCTCTGAAGGCTCCGGCCGCTGTGCCGGCTTTCAAAATCAATGAATCTTCTTTGATCACCAGTTCATAGGCCTCATCATTGGAGAAACCATCGGTTTGTTGAATGCTTAGCTGAGTGTAGTTTCTCGAAGTAGCTTTTAAAACAACACCAGTTCTTTCTTTGATTTTGTCACTTAGGTAATCCGCTACATCTTCGAATGCCTTATCATCAGCTACCACGCTAAGTGCTGTGTATTTGTCCAGGGCAAAACCACTACCAGAAGCTGCAATTTCCAGCGGCTGAGGAATAACCTTAGCCTCTTTGAGGTTGGTTTTAGGAAAATCAATCTCCCGTTTGGGTTGGCAGGAAAATGTGAGAAGAACAAATAGAAGTAGTACAGAAGTAGTGAATTTCATCAGTAGTTAAGATTTGCTTGAATCTAGTTTATCTGATTATAGATTCAAACTAGATTCAGCTTGAGTGTTGCAGTGACATTCCCCCTTTTTTGAAAAGGGGGTTAGGGGGATTAGACATTTTGCAAATGAAGTAGATATGAAAATCCTCCGGCCTTCTGCCACCTCCTATTCTTATGGATTAAAAAAGGAAGATTTATCAGCGTTATCATTCAACCCTTTAATCAGCGATCCTACGCCTCCACATACTCAATCCCCAAAATGGAGAAAGCATGCCGTTTATATTGCTCCATAATCTCCAGTCTTTTAGGAGCATCCGGAACCATGCACAGATAGAAGTAGGCACCTTCCATGATGGTGTAAATCAGGTTGGCGGTAACCTTTGGATTTTCAAGAACCAGAGAACCTTCCTTGATGCAAGCCTTGAGGTGCGCTTCCAAAGAGTCTCTCAGAGAGTCGTGTAGCTGCTTATATTTTTCCTGAATCAACGGGTCGCGGAAGATGAGCGTGAAGCAGTTGTAATACACATCGTCACTAATGAGTGAGTTCCATTTTTTGGAGAACAGGTTGTTCAAAACCTCGGTCAATTCCTCAATGGCCGAGTTGTGATTCTTGATTGTATATATGTTAAGATATCGGTTGAGGATGTAATCAATCAGAGCGAAAATCAAATCCTCTTTTGTTTTGAAATAGTGCAATATTAAGCTGGGGTTAACATTCATTTCATCCGCAACCTTGGCAATTGAAGCGTTATGAAGGCCTTCTGCCTTTGCTGTTTTATATAGAGCTCTGACAATTTCCTGCTGTCTGACGTCCTTAATGCTCTTTCTTCCCATACTTAATCTTGCATTTACAGAGCCAAATATGTACAGAATAAATTGACTGACTGTTCAATTAAAATTAAATCCCCGTTAACTCTCACTTAATACTGGTCGCCTACCTTTGATTTCATAAATCCTAATCAAAAAAACTCTATGAAACGACTCTACGAACAATTAAGAAACTCCAGGACATTCATGACAGGTCTTGGCTGTTTTCTTGTGTTATTGACGTTGAGTTCTTCTGCATTGGCTCAATCCAGAAGAGTTCAGGGTCAGATTACTGACGCCAATGGCGTTCCGCTCTTCGGAGTAACTGTTTTTGAAAAAGGAACTGTGAACAATGGTGTAGTTTCTTCGGAAGACGGTACTTACTCCATAACGGTCGCTGGTTCCGAATCTGTGTTGCTTTTCTCTTCTATTGGTTTCGTGAATCAGGAAACCACGGTTGGAAACAGAAGCACCATCAACATTATTCTGGAAGAAGACTTCACCACATTAGAGGAAGTGGTGGTAGTTGGCTACGGTACTGAGAAAAAGGTAAACCTTTCGGGTGCAGTAGACCAGGTGAATGCTGCTCAATTGGAGAAAAGACCAATCAGCAACATTACACAAGGCTTACAAGGTGTTGTGCCGAACCTGAACATTATGAGTAACTCAGGTGCTCCGGGCGCAAGTGCCAATATCAACATTCGGGGTATCACCTCAATCAACGGAGGTTCTCCACTTATTCTCATCGATGGTGTGCCTTCCAGCACAACTGAATTGAATAGAATTGCCCCTCAGGATGTCGAATCAATTTCCATCATTAAAGATGCCTCTGCAGCGGCCATTTATGGTGCGAGAGCTGCTTTTGGTGTGGTGCTCATCACCACCAAGAATGGAGATGGCAAAGTAAAGGTGAATTATACAGGCTATGTTTCATTCAACAGGCCTACAGTTACTCCCAATAAAATAACTGATCCTTATATCTACTCAAGACTGTTGGAAACTTCAACAGATAACACGCCTTGGGATAACATCAACTTCAGCGATGAATATTATGCATGGGCGAAGCAGAGATCGGAAGATCCATCTACTCCGGGAGTAAGAGTGAATCCGAACGATGCATCGCTTTGGGATTATATGGGTGACAGAGACTGGACAAACTATTTCCTAAAGGATAACACGGTTTCCAGCAATCACCAGCTTTCAATCAGCGGTGGACAGCAAAACGTAAATTACTTGCTTTCTGCCTCATATAGCAGGGACAATGGTGTAATGAGACTCGCTGAGGATTACTTCGACAGATATACTGTAAGAAGTAAAGTGAACTTCAAACCAACACCATGGTTGACAGTAGGTAACAATACTTATCTGACCACTACAGAAAGAAAACAACCTTCTTACTTCGATCTGTCTTCGATTTATAACCTTCACCCAACCGATTGGAACCTTAACCCTGATGGTACCTGGGCGAATTCAGGAGCCGGTGTAATAGGAGCTCAACTGACTCAGGGTGGTGAGAGCATTACTGAATACAGCAGCTTGCAATCTCAGTTCACAACTCAGGTAGACCTGATCAAGGATAAACTTACCTGGAACAACGATTTCACCTTCAGAAGAGGCAGGCAGGATTGGAACTGGTACAGAACGAAGTATCAAATCGGTTATGGCCCTGGCGATGTAAGAGAGCAGGGAGATAACAGGGCCTATCGTTCCAATGCCATCGAAAACTATTATGTGTTCAACTCATACATGAAGTTTAACCAGACTTTTGGCAATGATCATGATCTGAGCGTAACTGCAGGTTTCAATCAGGAGCACAACAGATACAATTCATTCAGTGCCGAAAGATTGAACGTGATTTCTGCTTCACTTCCGACTATTGCTTTGGCCACGGGTGATCAGTATGTGGATGAGGCCATCTCTGAATGGGCAGTAAGAGGCTTGTTCTACAGATTGAACTACATTTTCAAAGACAGATATATTGTTGAATTCAACGGTCGTTATGACGGTTCTTCCAAATTCCCTTCAGACCAGAGATGGGGTTTCTTCCCTTCAGCATCAGTAGCCTGGAGAGTTGACGAAGAGAATTTCATGTCGGGTATGACGGATGTGTTCAGCCAGTTAAAACTGAGAGCATCTATTGGTTCACTGGGTAACCAGGCCATCGGGCCATATGACTACATCGCCACTATGAGTGCTTATCAGGGCAATTACCTGATCGGTGGCAGCCTTCCTTTGGAAATTTCTGCTCCTCCTTTGGTGTCAGGAAATTTCACCTGGGAAAAGGTAATCACAACCAACTTTGGGGTTGATATGGCCTTCCTTGATAATAAGCTTACCGCTTCATTCGACATTTACAGAAGAGATACTAAAGACATGCTCACGCTTGGCAAGGAACTTCCTGATGTTCTGGGAGCAACTGAGCCAAGAGAGAATGCTGCAGATTTGAAAACCAACGGATGGGAACTTTCACTCGGATATCAGGGTGAAACCATGCTGGGAGGTAAGCCTTTGACATTCAATGTAACAGGTATTTTGTCAGACAGCAGAACCTACATTACCAGATTTGACAATCCGACAGGAAGCATTACTCAATACTATGAAGGTATGGAGCTAGGCCAAATCTGGGGTTTGATCAACGATGGCTTCTTTGAAAATACAGATCAAATATCTGATCTGGATGAGTCTTCCATCATTCCTTGGGGAGCACTTTCAATTGTTCCGGGCTGGATGAGATACAAGGACCTGGATGGTAATGGTGTCATTGAAAAAGGCCTGACTTTAGATGATACTAAGGATTTGACCGTAATCGGAAATCAAGCTCCCCGATACAGCTTCGGTTTGAACTTCGGTGCTAACTGGAATGGTTTCGACATCAGTGGTTTGGTGCAGGGAATTGGCCAAAGAGACTACTATCCACAGGATTATCTCTACTGGGGCTTCTATCAGCAGCCTTACGCTGGTGGTTATGCTCACCTTTTCGACTTCTACAGAGGAACTACAGAAACTGGTGCCGACAGAGACAGACATTCGCAGTCATACATTGATGCCGGTCTGGCCGATCAGAACCTGGACGCCAAGTATCCACACCTTCAGTCTTGGTTGGCAGACCGAAACCTGGGTGAAAGAATTGATGAGGCCCAAGGCCTGGCCATTCCTCAGACTGACTACATGCTAAGTGCTGCCTATGTAAGATTGAAGAACCTTACTATTGGTTATACACTACCAGAGTCACTAACTCAAGGTTTGGGTATTGCCAACCTGAGAGTCTATGTAAGTGGCGAAAACCTGGCAGAATGGTCAGAATTGAAAGATTTCTTCGATCCAGAAGCTGTCAACGATGCCATTCAGTATAACCCGGCTGTTAGCCAGTCGAGATCAGTAGGTAAGGGTTACAGCTATCCTTTCCAAAGAAGATATGTGGTAGGTCTAAACATTGGCTTCTAATTCTTCTAAATCCTAAAAAGACATTATCATGAAAAAGATAAAATATATATTCTTATTCGCTCTGGTTGGCCTTTTTGGCTGTGATGACGAATTCCTGGACGTGGTTCCGGAGACTTCAATCGGAGCTGAAAACTTCTTCAACACAGAAGAAGATTTGCAGATCTACATCAACAGTTTGTACAACTTCCCGGGAGTGGGTATTTACAATGCAGACCGTGCAACGGACAATGCTACCACTACCGGTAACACTGAATTGAAAACAATGATGGTGAGCAATCCATCTTCTTCTACCATCACAGGTGGCTGGAGCTGGACTACCTTGAGGTCTATCAACCTATTCCTTGAGAACTTCGACAGAGCTGAAATCTCTCAGGAGAAACTGGATCACTTTGAGGGAATGGCAAGGTTCTTTAGAGCCCAGTTTTATATGGGCATGGTGAAGCGCTATTCTGATGTGCCTTACTATGACTTTGTGATCAACACGGATGATGTTGAAGCATTGACCAAGGCAAGAGACCCAAGAACTTTTGTGGTTGATAAGATCTTTGAAGACTATCAGTTCGCTGCGGACCACATTTTCGAAAGTCAACCAAGCGGAGCAGTCAACCAATGGGTAGCCAAGGCCTTTATGGCCAGAAGCGCCTTATATGAAGGAACTTACAGAAAATACCATGATGAATTGGGGATCACCGCTTCGGCTGGTGTATATCTTAACATGGCCAGAGACCTGGCAAAAGACATCATGGATAATGGTCCTTTCAGCATTCATAATACCGGAGATACTGCAGGAGACTATGCCTCTCTTTTTACAGATACTGACCTCAGCAGTAATTCAGAAGTTATTCTGGCCGTATTCAGCGAAGATCAGGTAGCTAATAGTGGCTGGTCTGAAACCATCTTCGGAAATTATGAAGTGAGCCCTAGCAAAGACCTGTTGCAGTCTTATTTAATGGCCGATGGTTCTTATTATTCAGCTCAGGGAGGTTATGAGACTTTCAGCTTTGTGCAGGAATTCCAGAACCGTGACCCAAGACTTTCCCAGACTTATGCTTACCCTGGTTTCAACCTGGTGAATACCAGAACTTACTCTCAGGGTGGAGGTATTTATGTTCAGCAACTGGCGAAGAATTTTTCCGGTTACCACCAAATCAAAGGTTTTATGAATGTAACGGATCAGTCAGTCATCAATAGCCTCGACTATCCGATTATCCGTTTGGCTGAAATGCTCCTCATTTATGCTGAAGCAAGGGCTGAGTTGGGAGAAATTACGCAAGGAGACTTAGATCAGACTGTGAATTTGCTAAGAGATAGGGTAGGTATGCCACACCTTACAGTGGCTGTGGCTGCCGATCCTTATCAGCAAGCCAAATATCCGGGAGTAAGCCCACTGATTCAGGAAATCAGAAGGGAAAGAAGGGTTGAGTTAGCACTTGAAGGATACAGATATGACGACCTGATGAGATGGAAAGCCGGTAAGCTCTTGGAGCAGGAGCCTCAGGGAATCTATTTCAGCGGACTCGGCAAGCACGACCTGACCGGAGATGGAATTGAAGATATCGTTCTGTTGAGCAGTTCAGAGTCAATTCCGGATACCAAAGAGGAGAATTCCCTCGGCAAAACTTTGGTTTATTACAAAGCTGGAAATGTGGGCGAGAGTGTTGGGGTTTTCCTTTCAAACGGAAATAGCGGCCATGTGCTCACCGTAAACGATCGTGGTACATTTATGGAACCAAAATACTATTACCGACCTGTGCCAGCCGCACAAGTTGCGCTTAACCCCAATTTGACTCAAATTTTCGATTGGGATTAGGTTCTCCCTTTCAGGGTAAAATCGGTTGGGGTCTCGGCTCCAACCGATAAATGGGAATCACTAATTTGCTGATATTTTTTACTATGAAAAGACTTCTAAGTTTACTGACCCTCTTGATTATTCTCGCCTCTTGTGCCGAGGAAAAGGAGAGGAAAGTTGTACTCATCATCATTGACGGTGTACCGGCCGATGTGCTGGAAAGTGTGAACACACCCAATATGGATGCTATCGCAAAGGTAGGAGGTTATGCCCGTGCCTATCAGGGAGGAGAGAAAGACGGCTACAGCCAGACTCCAACCATTTCAGCTCCGGGATACATGAATATGATTACAGGGGTCTGGGGAAATAAGCATAATGTCTGGGGCAATGCAGTGAGGAATCCCAACTATAACTACTGGAGCATATTCAGGGCTGCTGAAGAACTGAAGCCAGAATTGCACACTGCCATTTTCTCTACCTGGGAAGATAACAGAACGAAGTTGATCGGTGAAGGTAAGCCGGCTGCCGGATCAATTAAACTGGATTATGCCTTTGATGGATTTGAATTGGATACCGTGGCCTTCCCACATGGCGATAGCCGGATATTTATCCATCAGATAGATGAACATGTTACCAATGAAGCCTACTCTTATATAAAAGAACAAGCTCCTGATGTTTCATGGGTTTATCTGGAATATACTGACGATATGGGCCACAGTTTTGGAGACAGCCCCCAAATGGTTGAATCTGTAGAAATGGCCGATGATCAGATTGGAAGGATATGGAAGGCAATTCAGTATAGAGAAGAGAACTTCAATGAGGAATGGATGCTGGCAGTAACCACAGACCATGGCAGAAGCCCATCAGATGGAAAAGGGCATGGAGGCCAGTCGGACAGGGAAAGAACCACCTGGATAGTAACCAACCTCAACGATCTGAATGAGCGGTTTAAGGATGGTTTAGCAGTGGTTGATATTATGCCGACTGCACTGGATTTTATAGGTATTGAATTACCAGAGGCTCAGAAGGCTGAACTGGATGGGGTGCCTTATTCAGGAAAAATATCCCTGCATTCCCCAAAAGTCAATTACAAAAATGGAAATCTCAAATTAGACTGGAAACCTGTTGGTACCGGCAATGTAGAAATCCTATATACCAAAACGAACGAGTTTGCAGATGGTGGTGAAGACGCTTACGAACCACTCGGTAAAGTTTCGGTTGGTGAGGGGGCTTTTCAAACTGAGCTTGACCTCGAACCGGGAAAATACAAGTTTATAATAAAGGGCTACAACAACTGGGTGAACGTCTGGTTAGAGTTGGAAGATGAAACTGTAGCCGAGGAAAAATAACAATCATTTGTTTGACTTCATATTTATCGATTCAGGGCTTTTTTGAGGCCCTGAATCTTTTTTATTTACAGCCAAATCATCACGACTATGTGGGAGGAGATAACAGTTCAGGCAATAGGCTGGTTAGGTACCGCCCTCTTTATATATGCCTATATACAATTGAACCGGGGAGTCTGGACTATTCAAACCACCAGGTACCATATCTATAATATACTGGGGAGCATCTTTCTGGTGGTTAACACGGTTTGGGATTATTCCTATGCGGCTGCCATGGCCAATCTCTTCTGGGGCCTGATTGCCGTTTACGGTTTATTGAAGTTCAGAAAACAGGCTAAAGCCTGAGTTGCCCTTCACTTTCCTTTCAGACTCCTGTTGCCCTTGTTGGTGTTCACCAACAAGCTCGTTTAGCATGGAAGGAATCAAATTGAATGCCTTTTCAAATGCCTGATTTTCATCGTTTAGCAATTTGCATATCCATTTTAAGATCAATTTTTGGTGGATGTCAATACAAAAATGCTTTGTACAACAGAATGTAAATGGTTGTTTTTCCATTCATTAATTTGGTATCGTTAATCACCTAAAACCAGTACTATGACGCGATTGAAACTACTCACAGTGAGTGCAATATTGTTGACTCTTTGCGGCCCGCTTCCGGTACATGCACAATCTGAAAATTCTTTAGACAAGACCTTCACTGAGATTCTGGATGGAGCTGAATCTTACCAGGAGTATAAGGTGATCAAAACCTCCAAGCTACGGGATTTCAGATCAGCCATGTATGATAGTCTCACTTCATACAAGTCCACCATCACTTCCTTACAAACTGAACTTTCTTCTGTAAAACAAGAGATGGAAGATTTAAAGAACCAGTTCAATGAGGTTCAGCAGACTCTTCAGAATTCTCAAGCCAACTCAGATCTTATTAGCTTCTTATGGTTCGATATGAAGAAGTTAACCTACAGCATCTTCGTTTGGTCGCTGGTGGCGCTTCTTATCATGTGTCTGGTGATTATGTATGGGAGAATCAAGCATGTATGTGGAGTGGTGAAGAGAGTGAAATCGGCCTATTCTAAAATTGTGGAAGACTATAGAAATCAACGATTCCAGGCGACAGAGAACCAAATTAAGCTGAGAAGAGAACTTCAAACGGCACTCAATAAGCTGGAAAGTGTCCAGGGAATTGAGCATTAAGATATTAAAGACAAATAGTAGTGTCGGATTGGTCGAAAGGCCATTAAAAAAACCCCAGCAGACGGCCGGGGTTTTTTATTGAGGTTGAAGGTGAGTTCTAGTTTAGTATTTTATTCGTAATCTGTTCTGGGCTTAGGTCCACCAGCCAGAATCTCTTCACTGGCATAAGACTCAAACTTCTCGAAGTTCTTCTGGAACATTCTGGCCAGCTTATTGGCCTTTTCATAGAAGCCCTGATCGTTTTTCCAGGTTTCTCTCGCGCTTAGCAATTCACTTGGAACATCAGGGCAAGTCATAGGAATTTCGGCACCAAAGATCGAGTGCTTTCTATAACCCACATTATCCAATACTCCTGAAAGCGCAGCTGAAATCATCGCTCTGGTGTATCTCAACTTAATTCTTGAACCAATGCCGTAAGGTCCGCCTGTCCAACCGGTGTTGATCAGCCAAACATTTACTCCGTGCTCATCCATCTTTTTGCCTAGCATTTCGGCATATTTGGTTGGGTGAAGCGGCATAAACGGAGCTCCGAAACAAGCGGAGAATACAGGAGTTGGCTCAGTAACACCAGCCTCAGTACCAGCCACTTTAGAAGTATAGCCGGAAATGAAATGATACATGGCCTGACCCTTATTCAGTTTCAATATTGGAGGCATAACACCGTAGGCATCGCAAGTAAGGAAGAAGATGTTTTTTGGAATACCACCAATTGAAGGTTCAGCAATATTGTTAATGTGGTTGATAGGGTAAGAAACCCTGGTATTTTCAGTAACAGAAGTGTCTTCGTAGTTCACCGTTCTGGTTCCTTTATGGAACCTTGTATTTTCTACAATTGCACCATATTTAATGGCACGGTAGATATCCGGCTCGTTTTCTTCTGTCAGGTCAATAGCTTTAGCGTAACAGCCACCTTCGAAATTGAAAACGTTCTTTTCAGTCCAGCCATGCTCATCATCACCAATCAAAAGTCTGTTCGGATCAGCTGAAAGGGTAGTTTTACCTGTTCCTGAAAGACCGAAGAAAATGGCGGTGTCCCTGTCTTTAATACCCATGTTGGCAGAGCAGTGCATGGGTAAAACACCATCAACTGTAGGAAGAAGGAAGTTCAATACGGAGAAAATACCCTTCTTCATTTCACCAGAGTACTGAGTTCCACCAATCAGAATCATTCTTTTGGTGAAGTTCACAATGGCAAAATTGCTTTGTCTTACCCCGTCTGTATCAGGGTCAGCTTCAAATTCAGGGCAGCAAATAATCGTGAAGTTAGGCTCGAAATCAGGAAGTTTGTATTCTTCCGGTCTGATGAACATGTTGTAGCAGAACAGGTTGTGCCAGGCATAAGTGTTGATGACTCTGAGCTTAAGTCTGTGGGTTTTGTCTGCACCAGCATAAGCATCGCGCACATAAACCTTTCTTTCTTCCAGGTAACCCAGCATTTTGGTGTATATCCTGTCGAAAGACTGTGGAGTAACACCAATATTGATATCTCCCCACCATACTTTGTCCTCGGTCAGCTCATCTCTTACAATAAACCTGTCTTTAGGAGATCTTCCGGTAAATTTCCCGGTATCACACATGAGGGCGCCTGTGTCTGTCAGGTTTCCTTCACCATTTTTAATTGACTCCTCAATCAATTCGGTAGGGGTGAGGTTCCAATGTGCTTCTTTAACTTTTTTGATGCCTGCGGCTTCCAGGCCTGTTTTGGATTTCGTTCCGGTTTCTAACATGATTATTATAGGTAATTTCCTTGTTTATGAAATCGTTTGCAAAAGTAATTATCGTGTTTGAATTTAGTGCATGAAATTCCAACAATTACTGACCTGTGTCATTTGAGGCGAATAAATAGTTTAACCGCCCCGATTTTCCTGTTTGTGGTAAATCAGCTTGTAATATCTTGCGGACGGTCGTAGATTGGAAACTTTGCTAAAAACTAAATATCAACTATGTCAGATCAGAAAATGATTTTCGGTCATCCTCGGGGTTTAATGACTCTGTTCTTTACCGAAATGTGGGAGCGATTCAGCTACTATGGTATGCGCGCCCTTCTTACCTTATTTATGGTTGCAAGTGTTGCCGAAGGTGGTCTTGGGTTTGATGACCAAACTCAGGGAGCAATTTACGGACTATATACCATGGGTGTTTATTTGTTGGCTTTGCCAGGCGGCTGGTTGGCCGATAGAATTTTTGGCCTTAAGAAGTCTGTTTGGTACGGAGGAATTATCATTGCTCTGGGACATTTTACTATGGGTATTCCAGGCATTATCGATCTGATTAATGGCTCTAATGAGGGAGTTACCTCATTAGACACGAATGCATTTTTCCTTGGCCTGATATTCATTGTTGTAGGTACAGGTTTGCTGAAGCCCAATGTGAGTACAATTGTTGGTCAATTGTATGCTCCTGGTGATGCCAAAAGGGATGCAGGGTTCTCCATTTTTTACATGGGAATTAACCTTGGTGCGTTTATAGCACCTCTATTGACTGGAGCTTTGGCTACCTATAACTGGCATTTGGGATTTGGATTGGCCGGATTTGGAATGGTGTTGGGTCTGATTCAATATCGTCTAACAGCAGGAAGCCTTGAAGATGTTGGTAACCTGGCTCCGGCAGAATCGCCTGAGGAAGAGGCCGGAAGAAGCAAATTGAAGCGAATCACTACCTATGTTTCAGTGGGGTTAGGTCTACTTGTGGCTTTGATGTTTATGGGAGTTATTCCCATCAATGCAGAAAGTATTGCCAATAGATCCAAATACATTATTGCTGTAGTAGCATTTGCTTACTTGATATACCTAATACTTTTTGCAGGATTTGACATGAAGGACAAAAAGAAGGTAATAGCCATAGGTATTGTGTTTATCTTCTCTGCGGTTTTCTGGTCAGGATTTGAGCAAGCTGGTTCAACGCTTAATCTATTTGCACAAAGATTCACAGACAGGTCAATCTTCGGGTGGGAAATACCGGCAGCATGGTTCCAATCTGTTAATGCGATCTTCATTATCATTTTTGCTCCTTTCTTTGGTGCAATGTGGATATGGCTGGCTAAGAAAAATCTAGAACCTAGCTCACCACTAAAATTCTTCTTTGGACTATTTGGAGTAGGTGCAGGTTTCTTTGTCATGTACTTTGCTGCTAAAATTGCCGCAAGTGGTGATTTGGCCGCACCAACCTGGTTGATTTTTACCTACCTCTTACATACCTGGGGAGAGTTAAGTTTAAGCCCTGTGGGTCTCAGCTTAATGACCAAATTGGCTCCTAAGGGGTATCAGGGTCAAATGATGGGTATCTGGTTCTTGTCAGTTTCTTTGGGTAATCTTCTGGCAGGACTAATTGCCGGGGAGGCTAGCGGAGGAGATGCTGAAGCACTGGCAGAAATGCCAGATCAGTATATGACAATCGTACTAACTACTTTTGGTGCAGCACTACTATTGCTTGCCCTTAATAAGCCTTTAAGAAAACTCATGGGAGACGTTCATTAAACAACCTATCCACTTATATAATAGCAAAGCCGCCACATGCTTGTGGGCGGCTTTTT
>Ga0114899_1001159_pt1 | contig 16144 bp, 11 predicted proteins | sample MalvireepMed_215_FD_83497 | JGI IMG/M metagenome (GOLD analysis project Ga0114899, IMG submission 83497) | Marine viral communities from the Global Malaspina Expedition - Malaspina viral metaG DeepMed_215 | ecosystem: Environmental > Aquatic > Marine > Oceanic | place: Mediterranean Sea... | reverse complement strand
TTTTCATACTGATCGTCATGACAGCCAACAAAATAAATATTCATTATACACAAGAGATCCTTACGACAAAGAGCAAAAGTACCCACGAAAAGCATCGACACTTTTTATTGACAACTCGGTAGCGTATCTTCAGTCTTTGTCGGAACTAAAGAATAATTCTAAAGAATCTGGACGCAGAGGTCATTACAATATTTTTGAGCAATGTGAAGTCACGGAGCTATTTGGTAATGTTATATTGGAACAATCTTGGGGGGCACCTGAAGGTGTGGGTGAAATATGCATTATTAATAATAATTGTGTTTTACACGCTAGCTATAAACATGGTGTTGAACATGGATATTTTATTGGGGCGCGTTACCTGTCTTAAATAGGCAAAGCAATTTTAATTCTTAATCCACCAAGCTCTCCATTACGGGCGCTGATTTTTCCGTTATGCGCTTCGACTATCGTTTTGCAAATGCTAAGTCCTAATCCTGCACCGCCAGTGGCGCGATTACGCGAAGATTCAGCGCGATAAAGCTGGTCAAATAACTTACTCAGGTCTTCTTCTTTCACGTTGGGGTAAGTATCTTCAAATAAAAAAAATAGTGTATGCCTTTTACTATAGGCTGTGATCCTTGTTTTTCCGCCTGCATCAGTATAACGGCGACTGTTGACCATTATATTGCCAAATAATTGAGAAAGTCTTTCGTTGTCTGCTTCAATGATAAATGGTTGTTTTAGCTGGATATCCAACTCGATGGTGAGCTCTTTTTGAGCAAAATCATCTCGGTAAGATTCGATCATTTCATTGAGGTAGTTCACTATACAAAACGGCGTTTTTTCATAGGTTAAAGCGCCAATATCGTATTTACTTAATTCATAAAGATCGGAGATTAGGCGGTTAAGGTCATTGACTCGTTTGTCAATTCTTTGAAATGCCTCAGGCGTTGGTTGTCTAATACCATCCACAAAAGCACCCAAATGACTTTTAATGACTGAAAGCGGGGTACGAATTTCATGTGAAATATCAGCAATAAAACGTTGGCGGCTTTCACGACTGGCTTCTAATATACTCGCCATTTCATTAAAGTCTTTAGACAAAGTGCCTAGTTCATCGTTGCTGACAATTTCAACTCTGGCGTCAAACTGGCCTTGTTTGATTTGATGAGTGACCTGGGTTAAACGGCGAATCGGTTTTAATAATAGGTAGCTGATTGGAATGGCAATAAACAGTGAGAGTAACAACATGGTTAACCCTATTGTCGGCATAATGCTATTTAATTCCCTTTCAACGCCAATTTTTGCAAAATTTCTGATATGAGTAAAATCAAAACCAATATAACCGACAACTTGGCCATCAAGGATAAGCTCTTTGAGCTTTAGGTTGTTGGAAGATGGATTCATTCTGCCAGTGATCAAGTTTTTCTGAGCGTCTAATAATATTGGCGGAGGGAACTCGGGCTGAACTTGTTCCGGAGGGATAACTTCTTTCAAACTCGGTGGTGGTCGACGGTTGTTCTGATTTACCGGTTGTCTGTTTTCTGAGGGCTCTTTATTAAGTGGCTCGCGGCCAATATTCTCATTAGCTAATTCATCTTCGGTTAAATTATTCAGCTGCAAGTCCCGTTGTCGAGTCAGTTTGTGCCTAAATTGTATTTGTAGTTGTTGCAGAAGTCTGGGGTTATATTTAAGCTCAGCCCAGCTTTTATGTTGACGGTAATATTCAAGATGGGTTTGCATTAATAGAGAAAACTGTCGTCCCTCTAAGAATGGGGTTTCTTTGCCAAAACCTGTAATCACGCTATCTTTAATAATTGTCAGTGTTCCTGCGATGGCGATAAATGCCGTTAGAAAAATGACTAAACTATTCTTTAAATAGATATTATTGATACGCATAATAGGTTGAATTTAGTTGTTATTTTTATGAAGTTTAATATTGAAAGTGTATAACATTCCGATATAACTAGCGATATTATTGTTTTAATTGATTAAGTATAATGCTATTTATCGAATGTTTAACTGTTTGTTTTACCTGGAGAATTTGTTATATGGCATTAGTTTTAGTGGTAGAAGACGAGCAAGAAATTACCGAATTAGTGGTTGATTATTTACACGCGGCAAATTTTCAGACTCATTGTATGAGTGAGGGAACAAATGTTATTGATTGGGTCAAAAAACACTCACCTGATTTAATCGTGCTGGATATTATGTTACCGGGCAAAGATGGTATGACGATCTGCAAAGAGATACGTCAGTTTTCAGACGTGCCAGTTATTATGGCCACCGCAAAAGTTGAAGATATAGACCGTTTATTGGGTTTGGAGCTGGGCGCAGATGATTACTTGTGTAAACCTTATAATGTCAGAGAGTTGGTCGCACGAGTTAAAGCGATTTTAAGGCGTTTTAACCCAGAATTTGATAATAGCGGTGGAGTAAAAATCGATTTCAATTCCCATTGCATAACTTTAAATGATAATCGGGCGGAAGTGAGTGCGGTTGAACTGGCGCTTTTTTCTTTGCTTTATAAAAAACCGGGCAGAATATATTCAAGGGCGCAAATCATAGAACAAGCGTATAGCGATTTTCGCGTTGTATCCGAGCGGACCGTGGATAGTCATGTGAAAAATTTACGTAAAAAATTAACGGCACTTGGCGCTGAAACTGATTTGGTTCATTCTATTTATTCAGTGGGTTATAAATTTGAGTATTAATTTACTTTATCACACCAGAAATGTGTTTGTGCGTAACTAATTATTTTAGGTAGATAGTTCTTTAATTTTGGTGTGTCAATTTTAGATTTGTGGCAAGTCATTAAACTACTGCTATTGTCAAAAACTCTTTTGTATCGCATTGTTTTTAATAAAGCAGGATGATTATTTTGGAGTGATTTTTTTGCGAAAATTCGATGCCACCAGTGTTGCCAACTGGGCAATAGTTTAATTGGATTAAAACTAAAGTTTTGTGCGTTAAGTGCGTTATGTATTTCTGTTTTAACCATCTTGCTAGATAGAGCATAATCACCCATAGTTAAATGATAGTTTTGACCCGCCCGAGCTCTTGATTTTAACAGTGAAACCATCATTTTTGCTGCCCAATCAGAAGTGATGATGTCCCAATTTGCTGCTTTGTCGATAGGAAGTTTAATTTTATCGCCATAAACTATTTCTTGAAGTAATTTATGGAAACTGTTCTGTTTAGGGACGCGCCCATTTTCAGAGTTGCCAACAATATAACTCGGTCTTACAATTATTAAAGGTAGCTGGTAGAAGTTGTCACGGATCATTTTTTCTGCGTTATATTTGGAACGTTGATAGGGGCTCAGCTTTCCTTCCTTTGTTTCCATTTGCTCTGGAAATAATAACCCTTGATTTTTATCGTTAACATAAGCGCTGGAGATATAGATGATTTTTTTTAGTTGTTTTGGTGTTATCACCTTAGCAAAATCTAAAACTCGTCGAGTGCCTTCAATATTAACTTGATTGATTGTTGCTGAGGATTGACTACAATCAGTTATTGACGCTGCGTGGACTATGTAATCTGTTTTATCAACTAGTTGGTTCCAATTTAAATCTGACAGTCCCATCTTATCTTGGGCAAGATCACCATTTAAGACCTTAATTCTATAAAAAAAATCTTTTTGCTTTTGTTCGTTCGGATAAAGGTATGAGAGCAAGTGACTAATTTTACTTTCAGCCTGGTCTTGGTCGTCAGCTTTGACTAATAACCAGATGTTATCATTGGGGAATTGTTCAAGTATTTGGGCTAAATACTCACTTCCAAGGATGCCGGTTGCGCCCGTAATGAAATGATTATAAATCTTTTGCATAATTCAAATAGTACTCAAAGCTAGATTGATGAGGTTATTATAAATGTGAAAAGTGGATGTATTATGGAGAAAATATGGAATTATTAACGGAAACTTTATTTTTAGTTGTTGGTTGAGATTGAGAGCGGCTAGACGAAGTAGACTTTAGAAAAATTAACTATCGATCAATCCATATAATATTAATTTAAGTTATAAAGTCATATGCAGTGAAAACAATAGCGAGCGACCTGGTTGCGGTAATAGAGAGTTGCTCCAACCAGCGCTGCCTTGCCATATATCATCTTCGTCAAAGTATCCGGGAGTATTTCCTGAACTAGCATCTCGAATACCGGGGTGGAAATATTGTTCATCAGTTAAATTGTTGACTCTTAATGACAGAGCTAAACCTTTTGCCAGAAAATCTTTGTAATGAAAGTTAATGTCCATAGTTGTATAGCCATCAACTTTATCAACCGGGTTAGTTTCAATGGTTATTCGGTCGCTATAATATCGACCGCGTAATGTTGCAGTGAGTTGTTCATCGAAAACTTTTGTGGTTAAACCAAAATGAAATTTATGATCAGAGAGATCGCCGATTTCACCTTCTCCATCAATAATACCCTGCTGGTTAAATTTTTCTTCACTGGTATCTAAGTAAGAGTAAAACGCCCACCATTTTATTTTTTTATCACCAAGTTCTGTCACAAATTGAGCGTGAACATCAACACCATAAATATCTCTTGAGCCGATATTAATGGGGCCTTCGGTTAAGTTAAAAATCGTATCGTCTATTAAGTTATGATATGGATTTATAGCCAAACTATAATTTCCTTTGGTATAACCTAAATACAATTCCAATGTTTTAGATAATTCAGGCGTGAGATCCGGTGAACTTCCCGATCCTTCCCAGCCGCCGTATAACTGTCGTGGAGTCGGCTCCTGAATTGCTTCGCCGTAGAGTAATTTGGTTGAGAAGTTTCCATAATGCACGACATACCCTGCACGAATAGTGGTGTGTTCCCCATAGAATGAGTTTTTATCACGCCTAATTCCTAAGTTTAGAAAATGATCATGTTCAATTTCTAGCCATTGATTTAACAAATACTTGGCTTGTAAATAAAAACCTTCATCGCGCCACAATGCCCGATTATTATTAATGCTGGTGGCTACAGGTGGCTGTGGGTACTCATAGCTTGCAGAGTTAATATCTTGTGGAGCTAATTGAGGGCCGTAAATTAAGTCGTAAGCTTTTTGTAAGTCTTTTTCCTCAAATTTTAATCCTGTTTTAAGGGATAAATTTTCGCTGAATTTAATATCAAAATTTTGTTCAATCGACCAACTTGAATTAAGCGACTGCCAGTAACCAAATTGTATAATTCGATTGCCATTTTCGTCTGGGAATCCTTCAACTGAATTAGAGTTGTTAGGAACATTACTTTCGCGATAACGAAGCAGGCTATTAGATACTACTTGTTCACCTAATGAATGCTGATGTTTAAAATATAGGTTGAGCTCTTCCTCAACCCATTTTGCCTGGATCTGAAAACGGTCAAAAGCGTAATTAGTACCGTACATATCGCCGATGTGAAAATATTGTGCGCCTATTTCAGTGTCGCCAAAATAGCCTGTTAAAGAAAGTGATCTGTTTTTTCTGGGTGATGTCACTTGTCCTGCTATACCTTCATTATCCAGAAATCCACCCCATAATCTTCTATCCTGAAGTAACTCAGTGTTGGTCCAGGTGTAATTTTTAAGTGAGTCTTTATCAAGATCGCCTTGATTAATCTGGGCGGTAAAGCGCAGCGAATAGTCTTGTGCTTTAAACCAATAACTTAGATCGACGACGCGGTTATCAAAAGAGCCAGATGAAAGACGCAAATTAAAATGGCTTGGTCCCTCGGGTTTTTGAGTGATCACGTTGATCACTCCCATCATGGCATTGGCTCCGTAAACGGAAGAGGCTGGACCATACATCACTTCAACTTGTTTAATATTAGATAATGGCGTTGCCAGCATGATATCGGTCCAGTTAAACCACAAATGATTCATTACCATTCCGTCGATCATAAATAAGAAGTTACTGGATGCGCCTTTTCTAAACCCACGCCAATAAGGTCTCATGTAAATGTCGCCGTAAGTAATTGCAGTATCGATACCGGGTAAATCGTCAAATAATTCGATTAAGTCGTTATAACCTCGGTTGAGTATTTCTTCATTGGTAAAAACTAATACAACAGCAGGCGCTTCAGATAAGGGCTCTTCAAAGTTAGACGCCGTGCTAATATTTTGTTCGAGTAACTCTTCAAAGGATAATGAGAACAACCAGCCATAAGCCTTGTCTTCATCGGTAGAAGTGGCTGTTTCTGCTTTGGTCATGTTTGAACCGATCAAAATGATGTAAATTAAAACCTGAAAACAAGTCTTCATTCTATTGTCTGTGAGCGAGAGTAAGTCAGTTAAACATAGTTTAAATAGGCTTTTTATCAAGCGTGTTTTCACGCGCGGAGCACTATTTTTCATGTGAACAATGTAGATTAGTTTCACTTAGCTATATTCTACAATTGGTTGATTGCCGACCAAATTAAGGCAATTTTTACCGGTAAAAAGCCTTTATCTTATTAATAAATGAGATAAATTTGAATTTAGGGAAAATTCATCATTAATTGTCTACACTTGCTTATAGATAAATAAGTGCAATAAGTGCAATAAGTGCAAAGATTTACAAAAGTGTAATGTGATTGTTCACTCGAACTATAAATTAAGGAAAATTTATAATGAAAGAAGATACTAAGCTCGCTCAATTAACGACTCTGCTCTTTTTTTGTTGTGGCTTGAGCATCAATAGTTACGCCGATACTAAAAATAGTCAGTCGGGATTTCTCGATTTTAATGTTTATCCGTATATGAGTGATGTGGAAAACGATAATGTCGTAACAATTAATATAGCGAGCAAATTAAAAGGGCGCTTTTCATATTTTAGCTTAACTAATTTTGGCAATGAAAATAACGCCAATGAATTAGAAGATACCACGTCTTTTTATAGCGAGCAGAATATTCGTTGGCAAGTGAGCGAAGGCTCTCCGTTAGATTTAACTCTGCAGATGAACTTTCGTTCAGGCCAGCATAACGACCGTCACCGTTTAGGCGTTCGTTGGCGTTTAAATAACACCCGTTATTTAGAGTCATTCTTTAAATCGATTAATTTAAGTTATTCAATCAACTTTCATGCGATTCAATTCGACCGAGAAAGCGCCGATGTATGGCAATTAGAACATGTTTATCGAATGACTTTTCCTTATCTGTCAGAGCGTCTCTATTTAGCGGGATTTGCCGATCATACTTTTAATCAAGACTTGTCTAATGATTTTCCTAGCAACCCAATTGTGTCAGAAACACAGCTGGGATATAGAATAAGTGACAATTTTTATGCGATTGCAGAATATCGCGTTAACGAATATCGACTTTCTGATAACTCCAATTTTGCGTTAGGTTTTGAATACAAAATGCAGTGGTAGCTACTTAAGGGCTAATTAAAAATAAAGGAGGTTGAAAGTGAAAATTAAATCTTATTTAATTATTGTGTTTTGTTTAGTTGTAACTGCCAACATATGTCAGGCAAAAAAATTTACCGTGGGAGTTTCTGTTTGGACTGGATATCCGCCAAGTGTCCAAGGGTTCAAGGAATCGTTATCACATGCTGGTCTTCAAGAAGGAGTAAATGTTAATTATATTTATCGAAATGCTGGCGGTGATAAAGATAAGCAGGTTGCAATTGCTAAAGAGTTTGCCGATATGGATGTCGACCTAGTTTATAGTTTGACAACTTCAGGTACGATTATTATCAAACAGTATTTGCCCGACACCACCCCGATTGTATTTTCTATCGTAACTTATCCTGAAGATGCTGGTTTAATCGAGTCGTTTGATTACTCTGGTAACAACCTGGTTGGAACCAGTAATTATGTGCCTCTAACCAATTATGTTGATTTCTTTAAAAAAATATTGCCAGCGAGCAAAAAAGTGGCAATCTTTCGTCGTGATAAAGAGCCTAATTCAAAAATTCAGGCAGTCAACTTAATTCGGTTATTTAAGCGTGAAGGTGTGACGGTGATTGACCAACCCGCCGATTCAGTTGAGTCATTAAAATTAATCGCAGAAAAAATTGCGCCTGAAGTCGATGCATTTATTACCACAACGGATACTTTGATGCAGCGTGGTGGGGAGAAAATTTTGACAGACATATCGATGGCAAAAAAAATCCCGATACTCAGCTCTAATAAGCAGGGGATAATTGATGGCTCTGCTTTTGGTCCGGTTGCTGACTTTTATACTTTGGGAAAAATGTCTGGTCAGATGGCTAGTCGCCTATTGCTCGAAGGAAATGCCCCTTCTTCCATGTCTTCGTTGTTACAGCAGCCACCAGTTTACTTGATCAATAAGAAAAGTTTTGAGAGGTTAAATTTGACGATCCCAGATACACTGACTCAATTTGAATATGCCAACTAATTTCAATAAAAAATTAAGTACAAAATTAATACTAATATCAGTGATTTGTATATTGCCTGCGATACTTATAGTCGGGTTTTATTTAAATAATCAAGTTAAGAGTCAGCTTTTATCTCAAATAGACGCTTCATTAAATAGCAATTTACATTCCGCAAAGGCTCAAATTGAGCGTGAGCTATTTCACATGAAAAACGCCGCGGTGGTGATTGCCAATGATCTTGAAATAAAAAAATCCCTCGACAGAGGGATCTCAATGGGCGTTAACGCGCAACTCAACAGGATCGCCAGAGCTTATCCTGAATTGAATTATCTTTTTCTGCTAGACGATATCAGGTCGATTTTTGCGATCACAACACTTGACACTAATGTTGCCTCATCGGACTTATTGGGAGAGAGTGCTTTAAAGCTTACACTGGCGAGTAATATCAGTGATACAGAAGCTACCTTTAGCGCGCCTGTAATCGACCCTTACGCAAAAATTTTTGCAATACAGGACAAATATTCACAATGGATCTATGCGCCAGTTATTATACGGGGCAAAGCTAAAGGCTGGGTGGTGCTTTCGTTTAAGTTTCAATATTCAATTGCTCAAATGCAATCTGATTTAATCGCGCGTTTAAGGACTGAAGGTTATCCCGCTTTGTATAGTTATATTAGCAATGGTAATAAACAAATTGTAGCAGGAGAGGATAAAAAGCAGCTCAATACTCTTTCTCAACAATTGGAATTTGATATTGCAGGAGAATCTTTTTTTCTTAACTTATATTTTAATAAAACTATTGCACTTCAATTGTTGAGGGATACTAATAATATTCTGCTAGTTTCTTTTCTCAGTTTACTGGTAGTTCTTTTGTTGGGGCTATATTGGTCTATTCGAAATGTTATTTTACTACCAATCAAAGAGCTTGAAGAGGGAGCGCATCAATTTTCTTCTGGTAAATTAAATTTTCGTTTACAGGAAACTGGTGAAGATGAAATAGCTCAGCTAGCCAAATCATTTAATTCTATGGGACGAAAAATATCAGATTCTAAACAGTACCTGGAGTCTGAAGTTGTCAGGCGAACTCAACAGGCTGAAGAATCATCAACTCGACTGGAAGCAATTTTAGATACCGCGGCTGACGCTATTATCACCATCGATGATAATGGTCTGATTTTGACTGTCAATAAGGCAGCCGAAGAATTATTTGGTTACCCTAGTTCTGAAATGGTTGGGCGAGACGTTAAAATTCTAATGCACAAAGACTTAGCCTTAAAGCATGGAGATTACATTTCAAATTATCTTACTAGTGACGTTAGCAAAATAATCGGCGTAGGTCGAGAGTTAGAAGGGCTGAAGAAAGACGGTTCAATTTTTTCAATTTTTCTTTCTGTGAGTGAGGTTAATACGGCCAACGGGAAAATTTTTACCGGTATCATTAGAGATATTACACTGAGCAAGCAAGTAGAAAAATCTCTGATTGAAGCGAAAGTAGCTGCGGAAGAATCTGCTCGTTTTAAGTCGGAATTTTTAGCCAGTATGAGTCATGAAATTCGTACTCCAATGAACGGTGTGCTTGGAATGTTAGGGCTCTTGCTAAATAGCGCTTTGACCACAGAGCAAAGGCATAAAGCTAACCTGGCTAAATCGAGTGCTAAGTCATTATTAAATTTGATTAACGATATCCTTGATTTTTCAAAAGTCGAAGCCGGCAAGCTTGACCTGGAGATCCTTGATTTTAACTTGCGCGGAATACTTGGTGAGTTTGCTGAATCAATGGCATTTTTGGCGCAGCAAAAAGGATTAGAAGTCATCCTCGATGTGACACAGGTAGAACAGTCGACGGTAAGAGGTGATCCTGGTCGATTACGCCAAATACTCACTAACCTGGTTGGTAACGCGATTAAATTTACCCATCAAGGTGAAATTGTTATAAGAACAAGCCTAATACCTGCGGTAGATTCTGGGGTGATGTTTAATTGTTCAATCACCGATAGCGGAATTGGTATTCCTGAAAATAAATTAGAAACATTATTTGATGTTTTTACCCAAGTTGACGCGTCTACCACACGCCAGTACGGTGGAACAGGACTAGGCTTATCTATTTGTAAAAAACTTTGTGAGTTGATGGGCGGCAGTATAAAAGTTAGAAGTGAAGTCGGAATGGGAAGCTGCTTCGAGTTTAACGTTTTATTACATGCGAGTGAAATCTCTCAACAAGTTTTACCTTCAGTTGATATAGGAACTTTGGAGTTATTAATTATCGATGATAACGCTACTAACCGAGAAGTGTTAAGAGGTCAACTAGAACATTGGGGAGCGAAAGTTGTCGAGTCAGAAAGTGCAGAGTTGGCGTTAAGTTTATGTAACAGACGTTTGCAAGATAAAAGTAAAATATTTGATGTTGCTTTTTTGGATATGCAAATGCCAGAAATGGATGGTGCGCAACTGGCACGTGAAATCAAATCAATTTCTGGCTTAGACACTATGAAATTGGTAATGATGACTTCTATTTCTCATAGAAATGACGCTCAGTATTTTGCCGATTTAGGCTTTAATGCTTTTTTCCCCAAACCTGCTACTACCTCTGATCTATTTGACGCCTTATCGGTCGTTATTGATGACGGAGAAGCGCTAAAGCAAGCTAGTCCACTGGTGACACATAACTACCTAAAAACATTGGTGAGAAAAACAAAAGATGAGTCGGGTATAAATCCCGTTACCGAATTGTTACGAAGAAATTGCCGAATATTACTGGTTGAAGATAACCAAGTTAACCAACAGGTTGCTGTAGGTATTTTAAATGAATTTGGATTGAATGCTGATATTGCCGCCAATGGTTATGAGGCCATAGAGTCACTTAAATTGACCTCTCAGGGTTATCTTTACGATTTAGTTTTGATGGACTGTCAAATGCCAGAAATGGACGGCTATGAAGCTACTAGAAAAATACGAGCCGACTTTGCTAATGAGACAAATACTGACGTGATTATCATTGCAATGACTGCCAATGCAATGGAAGGGGACCGTGAGAAGTGTTTAGAAGCGGGCATGAATGATTATTTAGCCAAACCAATAGACCCTGAACTATTACTGGGGCAACTTTTAAAATGGATACCATCAGAAAATGAGCAAACCCAAATAAATAATACTCAAAATGGTAAACAAGCAGTAATCATCCAAGCTGGAACAAAAAAACAAACTATATATTCACAAAAGGATGAGCAGTTGATTAACGATAAAGAACTGATAATTTGGGACAAAGTAGCAGTTTTAAAAAGAGTCATGGGAAAAGAAAAGCTATTGTTATCACTGATCGCATCATTTAATAAAGAAATGCCGGTAAGCTTAAAACAGATAACAGAAATGAAAGGTGATTTTGATTTTAAACAGCTAAGAGGATTGGCTCATACCATTAAAGGTGTATCTGCAAATCTAAGTTGTTTAGAGCTACAAAAAACTTCGGCATTATTGGAGCAAAAAGCAATGGCAGAGGAACAGCAAGAGTGTGAGCTTCTGGTGGCAAGTGTTTTAAAGGCCTTTGATAAAGCTACATTTGAGCTAGAAAGTTATCTCGATGAAAATAGCTAATTAAGAAGTCCACCTTAAACCAGTTCAAAATCGCCATTGCTTTAGTTTCTCGAAGTTAACTAGCACAATTTGTTGAATATTCGGATTGCTGTGTGGTTGTTGATAATCAAGTTTAAGAAGCTGTAAATAATATGTTACTAAAGCACCACGAGTTGTAAAAGTTCTTTGCTTGCTTGTCATGGCATAATCTTTGGCTATTATCGATTGCTGATGTGGGGTTAACCTTTTATCTGGTGATATGATAATTTCAACTTGTGTATTCCAGGCTGCATCATGTTGTTCTTTTTTATTTGCATTACCCTCAAGTTCAAACACTTCAACTATTCTAGATAAAACAAAGTCCCTGAAGTCTTGCTGATCTTCGCAGTAGGCTCTTATGTGCCAGCGAAAACCATTAAACATAATTGTGTGAGGAGAAATAATTCTTTCTTTAGGCTCTGGTGAGGTCATGGATAAATAACGAATATCAATTCGTTTATTTTCTTTGGCTGCTTGGATGATAGGCCTAATTATTTCAGGAGCGATAGCCCTGTTGGGCGGAGAGAGAAGTTGAGTGTTTGCTTGTGTATGGTTCAATTGTTCAAATTGACTCATCAGATCTTGACGACTACCTAATAATTGCAAGTACTCGCTTATTTCCCCACAAGTTAATTCTGGACTGAAATTGGCTGTAGGCTTGTACCCTTTTAACTTACTGTCATATATAAGATTATCTGGGGCGATTTCTTTAATGTAATTGTTAATATCCTTACTGGCTTGCTGACGGCCTATGTTAAAAGCTTGAATCAAAGTTTTAGTGGTTACTCTTCCCTCCCATAAAGCAATAATCTCAATTAGGCGGTAGCGTAATAATAAATCCCAGCGATAGGGTAGTTGTTCATTTTGTGAATCAGTCATTATAAAGCCTTTATCTAGTGTGTCTGAAAAAGCGACACACTCATATAACTAGGATAGACGTGAGATCAATAGCCACATAAAATACATTCATCAACTAGCCAAATCAATTAACTAAACCTTTTTAATGAGAGGTGATTAAATAATACTTGCCTACTCGCATAAGTAGGTCTATTATAAGTAGCCATAAGGTAGCTAGTAGTACAGGTATAAACATAGTCCAAAACATTATGAGCCAATGTAATGGTGCTAGAAAATAGTGGTTTAATGAATCATCAAAATAATTAAAGTATGAATAAACGTGGAGAATAAAATGGACGATAACCGTAAACAAGCATTAACAGCAGCTTTGAGTCAGATAGAGAGACAGTTTGGTAAAGGATCTGTAATGCGTCTGGGTGAAGCGCAAGCGCAAAAGATTGACACTATTTCAACGGGGTCACTTGGATTAGATATTGCTTTAGGTATAGGTGGCTTGCCAAAAGGACGAGTTATTGAAATATACGGGCCAGAATCTTCAGGTAAAACAACTCTAACATTGCAAGCCATTGCAGAGTGCCAAAAGCAAGGCGGAACAGCTGCTTTTGTCGATGCAGAGCATGCACTTGACCCAGTATACGCTGAAGCATTAGGGGTAAATCTTGATGATCTTTTAGTTTCTCAGCCTGACACTGGCGAACAGGCACTAGAAATTTGCGATATGTTAGTTCGTTCTGCAGCTGTTGATTTGGTGGTTATTGATTCTGTTGCCGCATTAACACCAAAAGCTGAAATAGAAGGTGATATGGGAGATTCTCATATGGGTCTGCAGGCCCGCTTGATGTCTCAGGCATTGCGTAAATTAACCGCTAATATTAAGCGTACTAACTGTACAGTTATTTTTATCAACCAATTAAGAATGAAAATTGGCGTTATGTTTGGAAACCCTGAAACAACAACTGGCGGTAATGCACTTAAATTTTACGCTTCTGTTCGTTTGGATATTCGTCGAATAGGGGCTGTTAAACAAGGTGATGAAATTGTCGGTAATGAAACTCGAGTTAAGGTCGTTAAAAATAAAGTAGCCCCACCATTTAAACAGACTGAGTTTCAGATTCTTTATGGGAAAGGAACTTCTCGCATGGGAGAGATAATCGATATCGGCGTTAAACAAGGATTAATTGATAAAGCCGGTGCTTGGTATAGTTATAACGGAGATCGTATTGGCCAAGGAAAAGCCAAAGTGGCCGACTTTTTGGCTGAAAATCCAGAAATATCAGGTGATATTGAAGCTAAAATTCGTGAGCAGTTATTACCTCAAGCACAAACAGATGAAGAAAGTGAAGGTAATGCATAATTAACCTTAATCTTGTGAATTGATAAAGCCTCATTGTTGAGGCTTTTTTTTGTCCGAATATTTTTGAGGAAAAATAGTGGAAAAGTTGCGAGCTTAGTAGTTCTAAAGTACATTAGCTTTATTAAGATAGTTTGTATCAATGATTTGATGAGAAGTTTGATGAATTTAGTTAAAAACAAAATATTGTTAGTTTTATGGGCTGTTTTAGTTTTGTCTTCATGTGCGATTAAGCCGCCGATAACAAGTGACTATGATACTAGTTTTGATTTTAGTGGGTTAAGAACTTACGCGTGGATCCCTACTCAGGATAGAAGCAATGTTTCAACACTCGAAAATAAGCGCCAAATTAACGCGATAGAAACGATGTTAAACCGTAAAGGTTTTAGTAAATCTGACTGTGAGTCTGATTGTGTAGTCAAAGTAGATTTTTTATTGAAAACTCACAATGTGACAGATAATAAAACCAATGTTGATCGATTGTATCGTGCGTCGAGTTTTCATCCATTTTATTCCCCTTGGTCACATAATACTTTTACCAGTGTGCGCGAGTATAAAATTGGCACTCTAGTTTTAGATATTGTTGATCCCAAGAAAAAGCAGGTTATCTGGCGGGGTAGTGTATCGAAGCCTTTAGGTATCTATAAGAATAGAAGTCCTGAAGAAAGAACAACAATAGCATTGTCGAATGCAGAACATATGTTGACCAGTTTTCCGCCTGATTTATTAAAGACTCAATAGATACTAATATCCATAAAAACCGAACGGTCAGCATTTTGTTGGCCGTTTTTGCTTTTTATGCGAAACAAAATTAACTAGATGATTATGGGTGCATAGCTTAAAATACCGCGATGAGTGAAGTAGAGGATTTAAATCAGACTGAAACTGACCCAAAAAGAGTCAATAAAGCTATCGCTTATGCCTGTCGAATTTTAGGGATGCGCGAGTATTCACAAAAGATGCTTCAGCAGAAAGTTTTAAACAAAGGATATGATTTAGCAGAGACATCTCAGGTGATTAGCTTCTTGCTAGAAAATAACTGGCTCAGTGACCAGCGTTTTTGTGAAGTTTTTGTCAGGTCAAAAGTTAATCGAGGGCAAGGATTGACTCGGATACGGTTTGAATTAAAGGAAAAAGGGATCTCTGGTGAAATGTTAGATGCCGTGCTAACTCAGCAACCAATTTGTTGGCAGGATATATGTAATCAAGTGGTAGAGAGAAAAGTTAGCATTTCATCATTAAAAAATAATATTAAAGCGCGTCAAAAATTAGAACGGTTTTTAAGGTATCGAGGTTTTTCTGGCGAGCAAGTTAGAATTTCTATTAATCAGTATTTAAACAAATAACATATTTAATAAAAGTGGGAGTAGTACCCTGTGAGCATGACTAGTAGCGAAGTTCGTGAAGCATTTTTGGCTTATTTTGAAAAGAAAGGACACCAACGTGTCAATTCTAGTCCTTTGGTTCCCGCCAATGACCCTACTTTGTTATTTACCAACGCTGGAATGGTGCAATTTAAAGAGTCTTTTTTAGGTACTGAAAAGCGTTCTTACACACGAGCAACAAGTTCACAACGCTGTGTTAGAGCGGGTGGTAAACATAATGACCTTGAAAATGTCGGTTACACTGCACGCCATCACACATTTTTTGAAATGCTGGGTAACTTTAGTTTTGGGGATTATTTTAAGCAAGAAGCAATGCAATATGCGTGGGAGTTCTTAACCGGAGTTTTAGGTTTACCTGCTGAAAAATTATGGGTTACAGTTCATAAAGACGATAAAGAATCGGAAGACATCTGGTTCAATAAAATAGGAATTGATCAGAGTCGTTTCTCTCGTTTAGGTGATAAAGATAACTTCTGGTCTATGGGAGATACTGGTCCATGTGGTCCTTGTAGCGAAATCTTTTATGATCATGGTGAAGATGTTGCTGGTGGTCCACCGGGCAGCGCTGACGAAGACGGCGATCGTTATATTGAAATCTGGAATCTGGTTTTCATGCAATTTAATCGTAGTAAAAATGGTGAAATGTCACCGTTACCCAAGCCTTCAGT
>Ga0114899_1001158_pt1 | contig 16148 bp, 10 predicted proteins | sample MalvireepMed_215_FD_83497 | JGI IMG/M metagenome (GOLD analysis project Ga0114899, IMG submission 83497) | Marine viral communities from the Global Malaspina Expedition - Malaspina viral metaG DeepMed_215 | ecosystem: Environmental > Aquatic > Marine > Oceanic | place: Mediterranean Sea... | reverse complement strand
GTGTATGAGATTGGTAACCATTTGGCGCAGTCGGTGAGGGTCGCCATTAACGTATTTTGGTACCGATTCAAATTCCGTTTTCAGCTTAATACCTTTGGCCGAAGCCTTATCTTCAAAGATTCTGATTACTTCGAAAAGAGTGCCTCTTACATCAAACAGCTCTTTTTCCAGTTCCACTTTATTGGCCTGTAGCTTAGACAGGTCCAGAATATCATTGAGCAAATGAATGAGGTGGTCCGAGGAATTCTTCACTACTTCCAGCTGATCTTTCTGCTCTGGCGACATGTCTGTTTTAAGCAGCTGGTTGGTAAAACCAGCAATAGCGTTCATGGGTGTACGGATTTCGTGGCTCATGTTGGCCAGGAAGCGCTCCTTAGCTTTGGCCAGGTCTTCTGCATTTTGTTTGGCGGTTCTCAGTGCATTCTGATATTTTCTGTTCCGTGTGAGGTAATTGACCTGGGTGATAATGGTAATGAGCAGAAGAATGCTGGTGAGTGTAGAAAAGACCACAATTTCCTGATTGGTATTTTTGGCCATTTCTTCTGCACCGGACACTTTCAGCTTGTCATTTTCAAGCTCTAATGCCTCCAGATTGTTGATGAGCGAAACAATGCTATTCTGTAAATCTGCAGATTCTTCATTGAGCCTGATCAACCGGCTTTTCAAAACATCGTCCTGGCGAATGCTTTCGTCCTTGGCATGGGCCAGCTCTGCGAGTATTTCTTTTTGAACCCTTTCAGATTGACTTGGTGGGGCAGTGGTAGTATCTTTTCTCTTCCTGCTGCCGAAAATTTTAGCGAAAAAATTCTTTTTCGGCTCTTCCTCAATGGTATCCTCTTCAATGGTTTGAGGAATACTCTCAATCTTTTTCGCCAGTTCGTCCAGGGTGCTTTCCAGGATGTCTGAATTGATGGCTCCAATTTGGGTCTGGACTTTAGCCCATTGGTTGATAAGATTGGAAAGTGAATCATAAAGCCCAACAATTCTTCTGTCTGATTTGGTTTCTTTGAGGGAATCTATCAGGAATATACTTTCATCAAGCGCATTGTTGAAGGTTTTCATCAATGCGGGTCTCGGCTCATTTCTATAGGTGTCTATGCTTCTTTCCATCTCGTTGATATAGAAGGACACTTCGTTCAGTATCAGTAAATTATAGTTCGGTTGAGCACTTTCTTCCAGTTCTACCACCATCTGATCTAACTTACTATAGGCCTTGTAGCCCATGATCAGGATGATGATTGTGGTGATTGGAAGAGCAATGTTTATCGTCCAGGCGAGCGTCCTTCTGTTAACAATTTTCATGGAGCTATTCGAGATGACAGTGGATAATGAAAAAATGACACTAACATCAAGATAACTTCCTAACCTTAACGATTGTTATTCTGGCTTTAAAAAAAGCTCTGATGAATTCATCAGAGCTTTTTTTATCTATTCTATTTTATAAAATGTCGATTAGCAGGCTCAATGTTGAGCTGGCGGTTACGCTGAAAGTAGACATCACTTCACCGTCAATTTCTACTTCTACTGAAGTAGCGGTCTCAAACTTAGTTTCGTTGCTAAGCGTCTCTTCTTTGTACTCAGCTACAATCAGCTCATAGTCGCCCTCTGGCATAAATGCTAGGGTAAAATTACCTGTGGTAGTGGCTACAGCACTGTTTACCGAACCTTCAAATCTAGATTCACCATCTGCGGGCTCACTCATTTCCGACTGGTTGAAAGTTCCTTCGAGGTAAGCATATACGACAACCTTATCAGCATCCTGATAGTCAGTCATATCAATGGTACCATGAATAGCACCAGACTGAGATTTGGAAATCAATCTGGCAGTAGGTCTCAGGTTGAATTCACCATTACCTCTTTTTACAAGCGCTTTTCTCAAGTCTACGTCAAGAACTACCTCAGATACACCGTTGGCCAATACTTCAAAATCGCCCATAACTTTGTAACCTGAAGTTGATCCGCTTGGAACCATAATTTCCTGAGTGGTATTGTCTGTAAATTCTACCCAGGCCTGATTAGAGCTTGAAAGAATCAATCTGATTTCGTCATATGCCCCGGCATCAACATCGGCTTCTCCCAGAAACTTGGTTTCACCATTCTGATAAGCCATCAGGTCGAAAGTTTCAGGCTCTTCGAAAGTGATAGAGTTTTGTACTGTACCGTTAGCTATAATTTGTACCTCTTCGACAGAAAGGTAAACCCCCGAGATATTTTCGGCATCAACTGCGGCATCGGTTGCTTCTACTCTTACGGAACCAGTTCCGTCCATTTCACCATCATCATCACTACAGCTTGTAAATACAAAACCCGTGGTGACCACTAGCGCTGCGATTAATGTTTTTAAGTTTTTCATCGTTTTGGAATTTAGTTTTCAATTTGTTGTGCCATTCATTACTCCAATCCAATGCCATTGAGCTAATTATATTGTAAATCAGGTAGTTATATTCTGTATTGTATTTGTTTTTCTATCATCTAGAGAAATTCTTTTTCATTTTGAAAAGAATGTATGGAGGAAAACCTCCTTTCCACCTGCCCAAGTAATATTTGGTGGCTCCTTCATTCGCTAGACCTATGGATTTTTCTATTTTTGACTTTCGAACCTGTAGGCAATCTTCATTTTTTGTTCATGGCGAAATCTAAATCCCCCAGTGAGACTCCTCTGATGAAACAGTACAACGCCATTAAGGCGAAGCATCCTGGTGCGCTGTTACTTTTCAGGGTCGGTGATTTTTATGAAACCTTCGGAGAAGATGCCATCAAGGCCAGCAAAGTGCTCGACATTGTTCTGACCAAAAGAGCGAATGGAGCCGCGAGCCATATTGAACTCGCAGGCTTTCCTCACCACTCACTAGACTCCTATCTGCCTAAGCTTGTGAGGGCAGGAAACAGAGTGGCCATTTGCGATCAGCTGGAAGACCCTAAAACGGTTAAAGGCATTGTGAAGCGTGGTGTGACCGAACTGGTTACTCCCGGTCTATCATTCAACGATAATGTGCTGGAACAGAAAAGGAACAATTACCTCTGCTCACTTTACTTCGGAAAAGACAGCATTGGAGCTTCTTTTCTGGATCTTTCAACAGGAGAATTTCTGACCGCTGAGGGAAGCCCCGGTTACATAGACAAACTCATTCAAGGCCTGAGCCCATCAGAGTTTATCTTCTCCAAAGCCCAGCGCAGTCAGTTCGAACAACATTTCAGGGATAACTTCAACACCTACTATATAGATGACTGGGTTTATGCTTTCGACTATGCCAATGAGAAACTAACCAGCCATTTTGGAACATCTTCACTCAAAGGTTTCGGAATTGATGAGATGAAATTGGGTATAGTGGCAGCCGGAGGGGTGCTACATTACCTGGAAGACACTGAGCATAAGGAGGTTGGCCACATAGCCACCATCAGTAGAATTGAGGAAGATAAGTATGTTTGGCTTGATAAGTTCACTATCCGTAACCTTGAACTGATCCATCCGCAGCATCAGGGAGGTGTTCCATTAATAGAAATCCTCGATCGTACCTTAACCCCTATGGGATCCAGGTTGATGAAGCGCTGGATGGTACTACCGCTGAAGGAGCTGGAGAGAATTAATGAGAGGCTCTCAGTCGTGGATGCTTTTCATAAGAAGGCGGAGCTGAGAGAGCAGGTGGCGGAACACCTGCAGGAAATAAATGACCTGGAAAGGCTCATTTCTAAAGTGGCTGTTGGCAGAATTAACCCGAGAGAGCTCATTCAGCTCAAAAGGTCTTTGCAGAATATTGCCCCTATAAGGGAGGCCCTTGAGAAGTCTGGTGTGGCAGCCCTAAAACAACTCGCCAGGCAACTCGACCCTTGCGAGAAGCTGATTGAGAGAATTGAAAAGGAATTGAAAGATGATGCTCCCATTCACTCAAATCAGGGGGGAATCATTAAGGAAGGAGTGGATGAAGAGTTGGATGAACTCAGAAGCATTGCCTTCAGCGGAAAGGATTACCTCATTCAGATTCAGCAGAGAGAGGTTCAGAATACGGGAATATCGTCCCTTAAAATTGCCTATAACAAAGTGTTCGGCTATTACCTGGAGGTAAGCAATACGCATAAGGATAAGGTTCCTGGTAATTGGATCAGGAAGCAAACCCTAGTGAATGCGGAGCGATACATCACTGAAGAGCTGAAAACCTACGAGGAGAAAATTATCGGTGCTGAAGATCAGTACAAGGTGATTGAATACCGCCTGTTTCAGGATTTGGTAAATTTTGCAGGCGATTATGTAGCCGCAATTCAGCAAGATGCCCGCTACATTGCCATGGTAGATTGCCTGATTTCCTTTGCTATTGTGGCCAATCAAAACAACTACTGCCGCCCTCAGCTCAATGAGAAAATGGTGATCGATATTCACGAAGGGAGGCACCCGGTTATTGAAAAGCAGCTGCCTGTCGGAGAATCATATGTACCGAACGATGTCTCGCTGGATGATCATAACCACCAGATTCTGATCATTACCGGACCGAACATGGCGGGTAAATCGGCCTTGCTCAGGCAAACAGCCCTGATCATTCTTATGGCGCAGATGGGGAGCTATGTTCCTGCCTCAAAGGCCATTCTGGGCATTACCGACAAGGTATTTACCCGCGTTGGGGCAAGCGATAACCTCTCGAAAGGAGAATCTACCTTTATGGTTGAAATGACGGAGACTGCGAGCATTCTGAATAACCTTTCCAACCGTTCGCTGGTATTGATGGACGAAATTGGACGTGGAACGAGTACTTACGATGGAATCTCCATTGCCTGGTCTATTGTGGAATATCTGCACAACCACAACAAATTCAAGCCAAAGACGCTTTTTGCCACGCACTATCATGAGTTGAACCAGCTGGAAGAAGATTTTCCGGCCATTAAGAACTACAACGTTTCAGTGAAGGAAGTGGGCGATAAGGTCATTTTTATGCGCAAACTCAAGCGTGGCGGAAGCGAACATAGCTTCGGTATCCATGTGGCTCAAATGGCCGGAATGCCTAATCAGGTAGTGATTCGTGCGGCAGAAATTATGCAGCATCTGGAGAAAGACAAGATCAGGAACAAGAGTGATGAGAAGATCAAATCCATTCCCAAGAACAATTACCAGATGACTCTGTTTGAAGCAGACCCTGCTTTTAAGGAGATTAAGGAGCTTTTAGAGAATCTGGATATCAATACCATCTCTCCGGTAGAGGCTTTATTAAAGCTGAACGAGATTAAGGGGAAACTGAAAAAGTAAATTTTTTTCAATACCCGTTGCAAATTAAAAGGCCTTAGTTAAATTTGCACTCCCATTCGCAATAAGAGCGGAATTAAGGGTTGAAATTATAAGCGAGAGTAGCTCAGTTGGTAGAGCACGACCTTGCCAAGGTCGGGGTCGCGGGTTCGAATCCCGTCTCTCGCTCATTGGCTAGAAAGCGTGAATATCACGCTTTTTTGGTTTAAGGCCAATCCAAGAAATTACAACTACCAAGTGGTTGAAGCCGGGATGGTGGAACCTGCCTGCCGGCAGGCAGGTTGGTAGACACGCAATACGAATATGTATTACGTTTATGTGATAAAAAGCGAAACCAGAAACTATACTTACATTGGACTTAGTGATAATGTAGAAAGAAGACTGGGAGAGCACAATTCGGGTAAGAATAGAACAACAAGGCCTTATAGGCCATTCAATCTGATTCTTACAGAGCAGTTCGAAACGAGAGCTGAAGCTAGAAAGCGAGAGAAGTATTTGAAATCTGGTTCAGGTAGAGAATACATAAAGACATTACAACTACCAAGTAGTTGAAGCCGGGATGGTGGAATTGGTAGACACGCAAGACTTAAAATCTTGTGTCCATCTGGACGTGCGGGTTCAAGTCCCGCTCCTGGTACAAAAGCCTCACAGAAATGTGAGGCTTTTGTTTTTCATACCCCATCTATTTACGCCCTTAAAATCTTGAGTTCATCCCGATAGCTATCGGGACCGCTCATGGTATAAAAGCCTTCCCGATTATCGGGAGAGCTTTTGTTTTATATTTGAATTCATGTTCAGCTCTGATCAGTCCAAACCCCAAAAAATATACGATCGCAAGACAGCCAAGCTCAAGGCAGCCGACTATTGTGCTTATCAGGAAAGGTCGCAGCAGCAGGTTCGGGATAAGTTGTATGATTATGGCCTTCATCAGGATGAAGTAGAAGAGGTGCTTACAGAACTCATTATGGAAGGCTTTATCAATGAGGAGCGCTTTGCCAGAGCTTTTGTTGGTGGCAAATTCCGGATGAAAAAATGGGGCAGGAAGAAGATTCTTCAGGGCATAAAGCCGCATAAAATCTCCGAATACTGCATCAAAAAGGGCATGGAGGAAATTGATCACGATGAATACTGGGAAGTTCTACTCACTCACGCCAGCAAGAAATATGATCAGCTTAAAGGCAACAATATCTATGTCATTAAGGGAAAACTCACCCAATATCTTTACGGAAAGGGCTTTGAATCAGACTTAATCGTTGAGGCGGTTGATCAAGTCACTAAAGATTAACTGCTTCATCTTCATTGTTGTAACCCCTCCTCAAGAGCATTTCGAATTCAATCTGCCAGTCAATGGATAAAGAGATTTTCAGTTGTCGATTGACACGTTCATTTAACGACAAAAGAGGTCCATTGATCGAACTAGTTAGTTACATCGGATTTCACTAGTTTAATTTTGACGGAATCTAGACACTAGACTGGTATGAAGGAAGTATTGATTGTAGAAGATGATCCGGCAATTAGAGAGACAGTAGCTGAGCTTTTTGAGCTAAACTCATTCAAAGTTGGAACCGTTGCGAATGGCGCTCTGGCTTATAGGAAAATCCTTGATAGAAAACCTGATATTGTTATTTCGGATATTATGATGCCTGTGATGGACGGTCTACAACTGTTAAGACGGATTAGAAGTAATCCTGAAACTCAATTGATTCCGTTCATTCTTATTACGGCCAAGGCAATGACTGAGTCCAAGCTTGAATGTTTGGAGCAGGGGGCAGACGACTACCTGACCAAGCCTTTCGAAATAAAGGAGCTATTTCTTAAAGTAAGGAATCTTACTGACCGGAGAGATAAAATGATAAAGTCATTTGCATCAACACCCGATAGCATACAGAAGAATTCAAAGGAAGAAGATTTTAGCTATACGCTAAAACGGCATTTAGAGGAGCAGTTGTCTAACTCTAATTTGTCCCTTGAAGATATTGCCAGGGCATTGGGAGTTAGTACCTCCACATTGCAGAAGAAGATAAAACAGAAGTTCAATAAATCGGTAAGTCAGTTCATAAGAGAGTTCAGGCTAAAGAGAGCCCATGACCTTATTGTACTGAGTAACTGTTCTTTGAAGGAGATTGCCTTTAAAACAGGATTCAATAGCTTATCCTATTTTTCAATTAGCTATAAAAAGTTTTATGGCATATCACCATCCGAACACTATTGACAGGATGTTTTAAATTATAAGTAATTGATTTTAAAAATCAGGCACATTTTTGCTGGTCACATGATCAAATTCTTGATTCGCAGTTATATGTAGGGAGAGATAAACTTTTGACACTCTTTATCAACTAGCACGCAGCAGATAATTGTCAGAAGCTTCTCTTCAGGCAAATGCCACAACAAATCAACCAACTACCATTCTTAACCATCTTGGATTGCATGATGCATGGCTTCGAAACCCGTGTATCATGTCTTAAAATATTTATAGATGATTCAGTGCTTATGTAGCCTTCAGATTCTTCTTTAACATGAAGTTTAAGCCTTTTGAAAATGATTAGAAGCTATGCGTATTAAGTATCAACTCATACTCGGGTTTATCACTATAACTTTAATCAATGCGATCATTGGTGTGGTGATTTACAGAAACTTTCAAAGAGTGACCAGCCCCTTGCATAGTATTATCGCTGAGTCAATACCAGAGTTACTTATGGTAGATGAGCTGGAAAGTAAACTCTCAAGTTTTAGCACTTTACTTAATCATATCGAGTCATTTAGTAATGGCGGTACCAGGCGCTTTATGGAAGACTATGAGAGGATGAAATCCGAAATTCATATTGAGGTTGATGATTTGACCTCGAAAGTTGAGGAAGTAGGCGATTTTGATGAAAGGGAACAGCAAGAGGCATTAATTAAAAATCAGATTTCAGAACAGACCGATCATTTTTTTCTGCTGAGTGATAGCTTGTACAGTGCTCTCAACAGAGGTGATAAAAGTGTAGTATCCTCTCCGCTCATGACAAGTATAAAGGATAGTTATAAGGCATTAAGCGAAACTATAAATCAGGAAAGACTTAATGAGTCTGATGAGTTGGAGGAAAAAGAGCTTTTGGCCGATGAACTTTCAAGTCAAAGCGCAATTCTGATGATCAGTTCGTGTGCTGTTAGCTTCTTTCTTTCTCTTTTTCTGGGGATTTATTTGGCACAGCGAATTAGCGGACCACTCAGTAATATTACTCAGTCAATAAATGCTTTTGTAAAAGGTGATAGTACTCAGAAGATTGAGGTAAGAACAAAGAACGAATTGGGTGAGTTGGGTCATTTTATTAACAGCATATATCTTGAACTAAACGAGCACAGAGAATATCTCGAGAAGCGGCTCGCTACAAAAAGACAGAAGCTTAGGGAGAGTGAAGAAAAATACAGGCTCATATCCAACAATATGACCGACCTTATCACTCTCTGTGAGCCTAGCGGTAAACTTACCTTTTGTACTCCTTCAGTCAAAACACTATTAGGCTACGAAGCAGAGGATGTCATAGACCAGAACCTAATGAAATTCATTCACCCGGATGAGGTCTCTTATGTACTTGCAACAACTAATGACCTGTTAAAGAGCAAGGAGCCGGTAAAAATAGAATATCACCTCAAGCATGCAGAAGGGTTCTACTTATGGGTCGAAACTATAATAAGTGGAATTTTTGACAAAGATGAACCTGTGCAGTTTCAAATGTCTACCAGGGACATTACCTCAAGAAAAATTGCGGAGCAGGCATTGGTTGAATCATTGGAAAAGGAGCGCCATCTAAACCAATTGAAATCCAGATTTGTGGCAATGGCCTCGCATCAGTTCAGAACCCCATTAACAGTGATCCAGTCCAATATAGAGCTACTTAATATGCATGCGGAGAGAGATCTGGATAAGAAAACATTTATCAAGAATAATCGGATATCGACCAGAATTCAACGTGAAGTTAGCCGGATGACAGATCTCATGAATGACGTTTTGATCTTAGGCAAAATCAATTCAAAGGAAATGACCAAGAAGGCCGAGCCAGTGGATATGTTGGATCTCGTAGAAGAATTCAAGGATCAGAGTCAGTTTGCAACTGAGGATGAAAGAATACTTGATATTAAAGTGCTGGGTGAGCCAGAGCCTATTCTTTGCGATCGCACTCAAATAGGACATGTATTAATGAACCTCATTGCCAACGCATTCAAGTATTCTTCTGAGAGCAAGGCCAATCCTGAATTAGTGCTCGACTTCACTGGCGGAAATTTTCTTAAGATGTCAATTACTGACTATGGAATAGGTATTCCCTCAAATGAGCTGGACGAGGTGTTTACTCCTTTCTTTAGAGCAGATAATGTGGGAGACCTGCCGGGAACAGGCTTAGGTCTGAACATTGTAAAAGAATATGTTGAGTTAAACAATGGTAAGGTAGAAGTTCAAAGTGAACTCAATAAGAAAACAACATTTACAGTATTCCTTCCTAAATCAAAGCCTGTTCAATCATGAGAAAGATTTTGGTAATAGAAGATGAAATGAACATCAGAGAAACTCTGATGGATATTCTGCAGGCCCATTCATTTGAGGTAATTACCGCGATAAATGGCGTAGATGGATTGGAAAAGGCAGTGAAAGAGAATCCAGATCTCATTATATCTGATATAATGATGCCTGAAAAGACAGGATTGGATGTTTTAGAGGAATTGAACCGAATGTATGATAGGAAGAGCTATACTCCTTTCATTTTTCTTACCGCCAAGTCAGATCATGATGATATACGTAAAGGAATGGCTATGGGAGCGGACGATTATCTCCTTAAGCCATTCAGGATTGACGACCTTATTGCTACCATAGATAGGGTTTTGAGCAAAAGAGAAGCCCTACTTACCGAGGCGCAGACCCGGGAACGTCAGCGTATATCTACTTTTTTACACGATGGTGTACAACAGCTATTGGTATTGGGTCATTTAAATATTGCCAGAGCCAAGCTGAACGCTTCTCTGCTTGATGATAAAACCAGTGAGCTGTTAGTCAGGTCGTCAGAACTACTGGAGACTGCTATTGATGAAATCAGAACTTTATCACATATCATGGTCGCGAAGCGAACATTGGAAGCGTCCGCAAGGGATATGATTGGAAAGATTACCAGCAATTGTCAATTAGAGGTTTGCCTGACCTATCAGTGTGATACTGATATAGATTTTGAAATTAAATACCAGGTTATGAATATCCTCCATGAGGCTTTCAATAATATCCTAAAGCATGCTGAGGCCAGTGAAGCTTCCCTCAGCATTATGGAGAGTGGTTCTGATCTGGAGATTGAGATAAAGGATAATGGAAAGGGATTCGAAATTGGTTCTTTTGGTTTTGGATTGACTAAGATTCAGGAGTACGTGAGCAAGGTGAAGGGTGCCTTTCATATTGAATCCGAACTTGAAAGAGGAACGTTTATATTTATAAGACTACCTATTAAATACCTAGAATGAAAAGGATACTTGTAATGGAAGACCATTTTGTGGTCAGAGATACACTTCAGGAGATATTGGAGGATGCGGGTTATGATGTAATGGTGGCTGAAGACGGAATGGATGGAGTCGATAAAGCAAGGATTTTCAAGCCAGATTTGGTTTTGAGTGATATTATGATGCCAAGAATGAATGGCTTTCAAGCTTTTAAAGAACTGAGAAAAGAGGGTTTGGTAGATAACAAGCATATTCTTTTTTTAAGTGCCTTTGCAGATGCCAGCGAGGAATATATAGAGTTAGGGCTTTTAAAGGAGGACATAATGGCAAAACCATTCCAGATTGCTGAGCTTTTAAGTTCAATTGAGAAAAGGCTCAATCAATAAAAACTATTTCGACCTTATTCTGTTGAAAATGCCGAATAACGGTCTTGGATTAGCACACAATATTCAGGGAGTAGGGATAAGTACCGGTAGTCTGGTATCAGCTTAAGCTGAGTGTCAGATTAAAGAGAACAACCAAAACACTGAATTATGAAAAGGGTAGCAGCGAGAATACTTTTGGTAGACGACAATAAGGAACTGAACAAAGTTATGGCTGAGATTCTTCAGCTTTCTGCAGATGTTGGGGAGGTCTTAACGCTAAGTGAGCCGAAAGTTGCACAGGATCTTATAATGAATGATACTTTTGACCTTGTAATAACAGACTACAGCATGCCAGGAATGACAGGCTCAGAATTGGTGAGAGCCGTGAGAAATTCCGGAAACCAGGTTAGAATAATAATGTTCTCCGTGTGCATGGATGAGAATGTTTTTATGCAGTTTGAGCTAAATGAAATTCAGGGTGCCATACCTAAGAATTCCCCCATAGATTTAGTTCATAAGGCTGTACATGAAGTTTTGAACAACCGTCCTTTTTTCAGATTTAGTAGAGCTAGTTAAGATTGGAGCCTAAACTATTGAATATGTGATTGCAAGAAATTAGCCAATGGTTGTTTGAAATATGCTTTGGACCACAAACAATTTAGGCAATTGATCAAATCGTTAAGGATTGAATTCATTGATGTTCTGAAGTTTCCTTCTTCTTAAATTGTGGCTAAATTCATTAGTGATGAAAAAGGTTCTGTTTCTGCTTATTCCGGTTCTCATCTTCTCCTGTTCAGATAAGGATTTATCATTGAATCTCCAATCTCCCAAAGGCACAATCAAAGTTCAGGTATTTGAGAATGGAGATGATCGGTTGGCTTATAACCTCAGTTTCAAGGGCAATCCTGTTTTGCTTGAATCCGCTTTAGGCCTGCAGTTGCGCAATCACGATTTTGTTGGCAAGGATATGGAACTCCTTCAAATCGACAGTTCCAGAACTACAAAACCCTGGAAGCCTTTGTGGGGTGAGGATGGAATAGTGTTAGATGACCACAAAGCCTATATCCTTCATTTTAAAACCAGCGATGACCTGCTGGTGAACATTCATTTCAAACTCTATGAAGATGGTGTTGGATTCAAATATGAGTTCCCTCAGCAAGAAGGCCTGAATGAGGTGATTATTGATGATGAACAAAGCCAGTTCAAGCTCACCGGAGACCATAAAGCCTGGTGGATCCCGGCCGACTATGATAGTTACGAATACCTCTACAAGACCAACCGAATCAGCGAAATAGACTCTTCTTTGGTAGACGGTAGTCTGCTGGCAGCCACTACGATTATGGAAAAGCATGCCACCAATACACCTCTTACGATGAAGACAGACAACGGTCTATATATCAGTATTCATGAGGCCAATCTGACCAACTATCCAGGCATGACGCTTAGAATTGAAGACGACAAACGAACACTAACCAGCTCATTGGTGCCTTCTACTTTGAATGGCTGGAAGGCGAAAGTTGAAGCACCATTTTCTACCCCCTGGAGGACCATTCAAGTGGCGCAGAGGGCTGGAGATTTGATTGAATCTAAACTCATTGTTAATCTGAATGAACCCAATAAGCTTGAAAATACAGACTGGATAAAACCAGGCAAATACATTGGTATCTGGTGGGAAATGCACCTGCAGACCTCTACCTGGGACTATGCCAGTGGTCGACATGGTGCCACAACTGCAAAAGCTAAAAAGTACATCGACTTTGCGGCTGACAACGGATTTGATGGCGTATTGGTGGAGGGCTGGAACACCGGTTGGGAGCGATGGATAGGTTTTCCTGACAGAGAGGGAGTTTTTGATTTTGTAACTCCATACCCTGATTATGATATTAAGGAAGTGGTGGCCTATGGAAAGAAAAAGGGAGTTGAACTAATCATGCACCATGAAACATCTGCCGCTCCAAGAACCTATGAGCAACAACTAGATACCGCTTATGCACTGATGAAGGATTTGGGCATTCATGCCGTAAAAACTGGTTATGTAGGCCCGATTATTCCCGAAGGAGAATATCATCACGGACAATGGATGGTGAATCATTACAGAAAAGTGCTGGCTAAGGCCGCACAATCTGAAGTGATGGTCTTTGCCCATGAGCCAATTAAAGCGACAGGCCTTAGAAGAACTTATCCGAACATGATGGCCAGAGAAGGCTTACGTGGTTCCGAATTCAACTCACCATGGGGTTATGGCAACCCTCCGGAGCACCTCACTATTGTGCCATTTGCCAGAATGCTGGGGGGTCCGATTGACTACACCCCAGGACTGTTCAAACTCAATTTGAATCAGTATCGCGAAGGAGCCTATGTGCCTACCACTTTGGCGTATCAGCTGGCTGAGTATGTGGTGGTATATAGCCCGGTTCAGATGGCCTCAGACCTAATTGAGCATTATGAAGGGCAGGCGGCTTTTCAATTCATCAAAGATGTACCAACTGACTGGGATGCCTCTAAAGTGGTAGCCGGAGAAATTGGTGAGTATATCGTGATGGCCAGATTGGGCAAAAATGAATTCGACTGGTATTTGGGCGCATTAACTAATGACAAAGCCCGTGAGGTAGAAATAACGCTGGATTTCCTTCAGAACAGCCTAACCTATGAGGCGCAGATTTACAAGGATGCACCCGATGCCGATTTTGAAACCAATCAGGAAGCCTATGAAATCGAAAAGAAGGTAGTGAAGAAAGGTGATCAACTGACGCTAAAAATGGCCCGTGGAGGCGGAGTAGCGATTAGGTTTAAGGCGCTTTAGGGAATCCTCCCGTCTGCGGTCACCGCCTTTTTAGAGTAATTTCCTAGAAAAAGGCACAATTGAATAATGCGGTATCAGCTTTTACTTTTCCGTCTGACCTATGGTCCTGACGGAAAGCCCCATCAGCACTGTAAGTCAGATGGGAGGCTTAATGACGTGCTAACGGATTAAACATCTCTTCATTATTTCTTCTGAAACATGACTGTGCCACTTGCCCGGAAATTACTTTTAAAAAGGAGGGTCATTAGATGTACTCATCTAGTTATTCACCAGCTAGTAGGGTAATACAGAGTGTTTCTTCTTTAGAAAGCCCTTTTCCTTGTTCCTCCCAAGCCTTTCTGCCAGAGATAAACATAGCGAACGGTGAGCATAATCATTATCGGAATCAATGAGGTATTGTACACCTGTAGCCTGCCCAACCAAACGAAGGTCATGGCAATTAGTAAGATAACGAGGAAACGGACATACACCATCAGCCATTTTTTGGGCTGTTTTTTGAATACTAAAAAGGCGATGACCAGATTGGGAGCAAAGGCCCAAAGTACATTAAGATTATTAATGGTAGTGCTGTGGTGAGTGGCTACCCAAAGCAACAAAACCAATAGTCCTATCAATCCGGTAAACAGAAACAATGTCAGATCTAGCCAGCGGGAGCGTTTTTTAGTGAGCCAATCTTTAAAGGTCAGTATAATCACCACCAGAGCAATTACAGATATCAACAAGGTTGGGCTGAGTTGTTCCTTACGCTGCTCGTAATAGTCTGACTCAAAGAGCTTATTGGTGCTCTTAATGGCCGGTTCTTCTACTCCATTGCGGGTAATGGTGGCATGCTCGTAGGCTGAAAGCACATAGTCAGGCAAATACATTCTGGCTTCAACATCAGCAGTGCGGTCAACCACATTGCCCAGACCAATGTCAATGCCCAGGTCCATCCACAAATGATTGAATGAGTTCTCGTCTACCAAATCTCTGTAAGAGGCCTCTTCTGTCAGGTAATCCCCATGAAAAGTGAGCTTATCGCCTAACACACTTTTAGGAATATCCCTCAGCTTGGTAGCGCAATTGTCGAAGAATTGATCGTACAGATAGTATTTGTTTTGAGGCAGGATGTTGTTTTCCAGAAACTCAAATATACCCTGCTTTTCATCCTGATTAATGTTCAATACCTGCTCGGTAATCCATCGGTTTTCACTTCTGTAATTCTGAAAGAAGCGAACGAAGTCATAAGCAGCCACCATATATTGCTGGGTTCCGGCAGCGAATCGGATATAAAACCCACTTTCGGTGGTGTCGAAAATTCCGTAGTTGTAGGCTTTGTCAATTCCGAGACCTGGGTCTTTCACCCTGAGAGCACTGTGTCCGAAGCAATCGACCAGATTGGGGCCGGGGCCTACGGTAATCAGACTCACTTCTGCCTGCTCGGAAAGTTTTGGGAATTGTGCCGAGAGACTCAGGCAGGCCAACAGACCGAGCAGTATTAAGTTGAGCTTCATAGAATAAAACTATTTCTTTTCTCGATTAATGCGCAAATATACGACTCAATTTTGCTGAGTTTGTTCCACCCACTAACTTGAAAGCATGAATGCTCACTGGCATGATGGTGTCAACTTCGTTTCCAAACTGACTCCTTTACGGTTTTGGAATATGATACAATTGGTTGCCAGCTATTATATCTCCAAAATCACCAGGAGCCCATATCATCGGGGAATGCCCACCAGCATCTCCCTTGAACCCACCACCTCCTGCAATCTCAGGTGCCCGGAGTGCCCAAGTGGCTTAAGGAATTTCACCCGCCCTACCGGCATGCTGAACGATGAGGTTTATAAGAAAGTCATTGATGAACTGGCTCCCAGACTGAGTTATCTGATCTTTTATTTTCAGGGTGAACCCTACCTCAACCCCAAATTTCTGGAGCAGGTAAGGTATGCCCATGGCAAGAAGATTTATACAGCCACATCTACCAATGCACATTATCTGAATGATCAGGTGGCCCGGAAAACTGTTGAATCTGGATTAGATAGGCTAATCATCTCCGTAGATGGAACCACGCAGGAAACTTATGAACAGTACAGGGTTGGTGGAAAGCTTCAAAAAGTGATTGACGGCACAAAGAACATTGTGAAATGGAAAAAAGAGCTCAATTCGAAGACCCCCCATATCATTTTTCAGTATCTGGTGGTGAAGCCCAATGAGCATCAATTAGATGATGTCAAACAACTGGCAGATGAGTTGGGAGTGAATGAGGTGGCTTTTAAAACAGCACAGATTTATGAATATGAGGATGGTTCCGAGC
>Ga0114899_1001157_pt1 | contig 16150 bp, 12 predicted proteins | sample MalvireepMed_215_FD_83497 | JGI IMG/M metagenome (GOLD analysis project Ga0114899, IMG submission 83497) | Marine viral communities from the Global Malaspina Expedition - Malaspina viral metaG DeepMed_215 | ecosystem: Environmental > Aquatic > Marine > Oceanic | place: Mediterranean Sea... | reverse complement strand
ATATGGAAACGCGAAGAAACTTTTTAAAGAAAACAGCCTTGGCCAGCGCGGCTCTTAGCATATTGAAAGTACCGGAAAGCTTCACCACTTATGAAAAGCCCATGTTTTCATTGGCTCAGTGGTCATTGCACAAGGCCTTGCAATCAGGAAAAATGGCAGCTAAGGACTTCCCCATGATTACCAAAAAGGAATTCGATATCCATGCCTGTGAATATGTGAACCAGTTCTATGCTGATCAAAAGACCAATTCGGCTTTCTGGTCAGAGATGCTGAATCAAAGCAAAAACGAAGGCATCAAGAACCTGTTGATCATGGTGGATGCTGAAGGTGAGTTGGGTAGTGCCAATTCAGCAGAAAGAAAAACAGCAGTGCAGAATCATCACGCTTGGCTAGACATTGCAGCCAAAATGGGCTGTCACTCCATTCGTGTGAATGCATTTGGTACCCAAGACAGAACCCAGTTGAAAGCTGCATTAGTCGATGGACTCGGCAGTCTTTGCGAATACAGCCAACAGGCAAAAATCAACGTGCTCATCGAAAATCATGGCCTGTTAAGCTCCCAGGCTGATTTTATAGTGGAAGTGATCAAAGAAGTGAACAATCCTTATATGGGCACCCTCCCCGATTTTGGAAACTGGTGTACTTCCGAGCTCTGGGGTTCCACCATGGGCGATGGCTGTAAATCGGTTTACAATCACGTGGAAGGTGTGAAGAAATTTCTCCCTTACGCCAAAGGAGTTAGCGCCAAAACCTATGACTTCGATAGTCAGGGCAATCAGCCTAAACTCGATTATAAATCCATGTTGAAAGTGGTGAAAGATGCCGGTTATAAGGGCTACATCGGTATTGAGTATGAGGGCGAAAATCTCGGAGAGGCAGAGGGTATTAAGGCTAGCAAAAAGCTGATAGAAAGAATTTGGTCAGAACTTTAGGCCAGCCCTTATTTACATTGGTCAATCTCCTATCTTTGCGGCCAAATTTCGATACATGATTTCTGTAGATGCCGTAGGTGTTGAGTTCAGCGGCCACACCCTGTTCAATAATGTTACGTTCAATATCAATGACAATGACCGCATTGCCCTCATGGGTAAAAACGGTGCAGGTAAATCTACCCTGCTGAAAATTGTTGCCGGAAAGAATAACCCCACTTACGGTAAAATCTCTGTTCCCAAAGATGCCGTTGTAGCCTATCTGCCACAGCATTTATTGACTGAAGACAATTGCTCGGTCTTTGAAGAAGCATCAAAAGCTTTCGCTAAAATCCAGGGCATGAAAACCAGAATTGATGAACTCAATCATCAACTGGAAACCCGAACTGATTATGAATCTGACGCATATAGCCAGATTATTGAAGAGGTTTCTGAACTGAGCGAAAAGTATTACAGCATTGAAGACATCAATTACGATGCTGAAGTTGAAAAGACATTGATGGGCCTCGGCTTTGAGCGATCAGACTTGCAAAAGCCGACCAAAGAATTCAGTGGTGGCTGGAGAATGCGAATTGAACTCGCTAAAATCCTTCTTCAGAAACCAGACTTAATTCTTCTAGATGAGCCAACCAATCACCTGGACATTGAATCAGTACAGTGGTTGGAAGATTTCCTCAAAACCAGTGCAAAGGCCGTAATGGTCATCAGCCACGATAAAACCTTTGTCGACAACCTGACCAACAGAACCATTGAAATCACTCGTGGCAAGGTGTACGACTACAAAACCAACTATTCACACTACCTCGAACTCAGAAAAGAAAGACGAGAGCAGCAACAGAAGCAATTCGATGATCAGGCGAAGGAAATTGCTGAGATCAGAGAGTTTATTGAGCGTTTCAAGGGCACCTATTCCAAAACCCTTCAGGTTCAGTCCAGGGTGAAAATGCTGGAGAAAATAAAGATTGTAGAAGTAGACGAGGTAGATACTTCCGCTTTGAATATCAAGTTCCCTCCTGCTCCACGTTCAGGAAACTATCCGGTCATTGTCGATAATCTGGGCAAGAGTTACGGTGACCATGTTGTTTTCAAAGGTGCTTCATTCACTGTAGCCAGAGGCGAAAAAATTGCTCTGGTAGGTAAAAACGGTCAGGGTAAATCTACCTTCGTGAAAGCCGTAATGGGTGAAATTGATTATGAAGGAACCCTGACTGTTGGTCACAACTCTATGATCGGATACTTCGCCCAGAACCAGGCCTCCTTATTGGATGAAAACCTCACGGTCTTCCAGACTATCGATGAAATTGCCCAGGGTGATGTAAGAACCAGAATAAAGGACCTTCTTGGCGCCTTTATGTTCTCTGGTGACGCGATTGATAAGAAAGTGAAAGTACTCTCAGGAGGAGAAAAAACGCGTCTGGCTATGGTTAAACTGCTCCTTCAACCGGTGAACCTGCTGATTCTCGATGAGCCTACCAACCACCTCGATATCCGCTCCAAGGACATTCTGAAGGATGCTCTGAAAGCCTTTGATGGTACTCTGATTCTCGTTTCACATGACAGGGATTTTCTGGATGGCCTGGTCTCCAAAGTATTGGAATTCGGCAATCAGAGAATTAAGGAGCACCTGGAAGACATCAACGGGTTCCTTCGCAACAAGAAAATGGAGAACCTGCGTGAGATAGAGCGCAAAGCTTAGATCAGATTTAAAACCTAAGCTTGTAGAGACATGTCGCTTCTACGAAGCTAAAGGCATATCCAGTTACATTAGGCTCCTCTGGAGCCAGATAAACTATGTATACACTGACTTTGGCCACCGCGTGGCCCGACATAACTACCCACTTATTAGGGATATGTAAGCTTCATAGAAGCGAAATCTATCTACAATTTCTACCGCAGATTGTTAGTCGCGCATCATATCGCTTCTTTGAAGCTATGGACTTTTTCAGTAAAGTGGCTTATGACATTGGGCTCCTCTGGAGCAGGATAAACAATACCGATCCTCTGCCCTGCCACAGCGTGGTCCAATGTCCTAATCAGTGTCCTAAATCGTGTTAATAAGCTTCGTAGAAGCGAAATCTTAACCAGGTCTAAAGGTTATGGCCAATGTTGGATCCGATTGAGTTACCTGCTACTCATCACATATCTTTCTGTACTATTGCCTGAGTTGATTACCTTCAGTCTACAATGCTTAATACCATGCTGAAGAAGTCACTTACCCCCTTTCTGATTGCTTTTATCATCCTTTTTGGATTTCATATAACCCATGCCCAAACGGTACTGGAAGACAGTGTAATGAACGGCAAAAACTTTCAGAAAGCCGCATTCCGCTTATGGATTGGCCCGGAAACCAAGACTATAGCAGGTGTTATCGTGCTGGTGCCCGGCTCAAATGGCAATGGAAGAAATATGGTGGAAAAGCCCGAATGGCAAGCCCTGGCTCAAAAACACCATATGGCTCTTTTAGCAGCACATATTACGGATAAGCCAAGCGCAAATATGGCCATTGAGCATTATGCCGATGTCAGTCAAGGCAGCGGTCAGGCGATGCTGGACGTGTTGGATCTCTTGGCAGATAAAAGCGGACACCCTGAATTGAAAAAGGCTCCTTTTGCCTTCTGGGGCATGTCTGCGGGAGGTGAATTCAACTATGAGTTCGCTTGCTGGAAGCCAGAGCGGGTTATCTCATTTATTGTGAATAAGGGTGGTGTTTATTATACAGCCCTAGCATCAGAGGCCACCCGAAAAGTACCTGGAGTATTTCTCACCGGAGAAATTGACAATCCTTACAGAAACGAAATAGTCGAGGGCATTTTTTCAGTCAACAGGCGATTTGGTGCCCAATGGATCTTTGCAGAAGAGCCCGGACAAGGTCACGAATTCGCCAAGTCTGAAGCTTTTGCTTTGAAGTACTTTGATCTTATTATCCCCATGAGGGTGAAAGAGGCATTACATTCACCGGGCCTCGCTCCTTTACCCTCTCTAGGTTATTTGGCTTCGATCACAACTCATGAGATCATGGAAGACAATGTAAAGCCCCTGCCCAAAGGAATTACCTCCTGGTTTCCCAGCAGGCAGATTGCAGAGTTGTGGTTGACGCTTTTCAGTCAAGAATAGAAATTGATGTCTGTTAGTTTTTAATAATCTTTACGATATACTTTTCTCGGTCACTTGTGACTTGTAATAGATAAATTCCTGAGGAATTTTCTGATAGACTTAGGTTCAACTTTTGAGTTTCCAAATCATCTTCTAGTACTTTTATAATACCACTGCCGGAAACAATTTGATAGCCCTTGATCTTTTCTGCCGGGTTATTCAACTCAAAGCTTATTTGATATGTAATTGGGTCATATTTGTAATTAATCCTATCGTCTTTAATTGAAGGATCTTCATTAATGCCGGCAACAATGGGCATGGTAATCTCAAATAAATTAGAAGATGTGGAGCTACCCATCTCATTTGAGGCTACAACATAATAGGTTAGAACCTGACCTGGCTCAACGTTGATATCGGAGTAAGTTGTTTGATTTGCAGGAATATGACCCAATGATTGGATTGGCCCCTGATTAACAGTTTTAATAATTTGAAACGTTTCTTCATTATCTGAATTATCAGTCCATGTGAGATCAACCTGATGTGCCGATATAATATTTCCTGTCAAATCGCTTGGAGCCAATGGTTTCGGTGGCACTGTCACCATAATTACATTTGAATACTCAGAAGAAAAGTCTCCTTTGAAGGCTTTTACTCTGTAGTAATAAGTTGCTCCGGTCTCGAATGAACTGTCTTCAAAAGTGTTCTTATTTGAACTGACTGAACTGATTTCGTTGAAGTTTTGCATATCATTTTTAGATCTTTCAATTGAAAAACCAGTTTCTTCCGTATTAGCGTCCTGCCATTCGATTATCAAATAAGAAGGCTTGAAAGTAGAGAGGGTTAAGTTGGTTGGTGTAGAGAGAGGCCTCTGAGGAACGTCCACCTCGACAATGTTTGAATATTCAGAATTGAAGTTACCCTTAGAAGCTCGTACTCTATAGTAATAAGTGATACCGGTTTCAGTTAATTCATTGTCTTCGTAAACGGTAACATTTGCATCAATTGTTCTACTGAAATTAAAACTTTCCTCATTGTTCTTTGATCTCTCAATGTAAAAATGCTCTTCATTGGTACTTGATTTCTGCCAGCTTAGGCTAACCATATCATAGCTGACATTTTCTACAGAGAGGTTAGTAACCTCTCCATCCAGACCTATACCTAGCTTTACCGCAGAAAGCTTTCTATTTGAGAGTGAATCGTAAAATTTACCAGCAAGAATAATGTTTATTTCATCATCTGGATAAACCTCGAAATCGTATACGATGGCAGATAACTTACTGGGCAAAATAAAGCTGTTATCCAGCGTTCCGTCAAGGTTTAGCTTGATTAACCCATGTACTTTCTGGCCTTGATATTCAGTAAAGTCGCCTCCAACATAAACAGCATCTTCTACCACCTTCACCTGATATATTTTGTTACCAACCCAGGTATTATTTCCATTGAATTCTGTATTCAAAGAACCATCTAAATTTATTTTGGCAATGCCTTTTCTTGATTCTGAAGAGTTTATTCCGGTAAAATCACCGACAACGATGTAGCCATCTTCTACAATTTCTATCTTTTGTACTATACCTCCAGTGAAGTTAAGAGACCTATCAAAAGACTCATCGAATGAGCCATCTTCATTCAACCTGACAATACCAACTTTCAGATTCGCCTCCCCCATCGGTGAATATGTTCCAACTACTATAATCTTACCGTCATCTTGTAATTCGATATCGGTAATATCGACAGAATCAGCTCCGAAAGGAGAAACAAAGCTTTCTAGTGTATTTCCATCGATATCGAATTTCATAATACCTGCCGGCCCATCCGTTTGCCCATTTATCCCGGTAAAACTACCTGCCAGGAATACGTTCCATTCCTCATTCATGACAACATCGTTTACCCAATTGTCTTTGATGTTATTACCAACCCCTTCCCATGATGGACTTAGACGCCCACCATCTTCATTTAGCATAACAAAACTCTGGCCTGTGGAAACATGAGGTCCACCTCCATAAGCCGTATAACTACTATTTGATCCGAAACTGAATCTTTTTGCAATTCTGATTTCCTCTACGTCAAAAGGCTTACTCCATGGATTTTTCTCGGGTTCGTATATTGGGAAAAGGCTTCTTGTGTATACTACATTCTCGAGCCTGTTACTAAAGCGAGGTATGACGGTTGGGTTGGAATTCCCCTGTTCCACCAGAATAGTTTCTGGAACACTTAAAAGATCAGCCCTCCAATTGACATCAACCTGGTCGGCATCATTCAATCTTGCAATCCCTTTGGTGTCAACCCCTGGGAAAAATGGAAAAAAACCATAGATGAAAATTTCACCATTTTCATTCAGAGCAACTTTGCTTGATTCACTGATTGATTTTTTGATAACTAACGACTTATCGAAAGTGCCATTGATCCCTATTCTACTGATAAGGCCGGAGGCGTTTCCGTTTATAGTGCCTTCTTCTCGTCCGTTACTAATTGAGCCAATCAAAATGGCATCATTTTCATCCAACTGAAAATCATCAAAATATCCAACAATGCCTTCTCCCAAATCGAACGAATCATCGTTGGTACCATCCGCATTTAGTCTAAACAGGTCTACGCTCGGCTGATCACTTCCAGAAGCATCAGTCAAGACCAACAATTTGTCAGTAGACTGTGCCATGATTTTATACACAGAATTGGAACCGGTATCAAAATCCTGGAATGTTTCATCTTTAGAGCCATCCGGATTTAAACGAATGATTAAGCCGGACTGTGAATTGTTTCTGTTCAGTGCAACCACCATTTTACCAGAGCTTTGATGGGCTACATTCACCACAGACATGACATTTTCATCCTCATATTTGAAACTCTCATCTACAATGCCGCCCTGATTCAAAACCACTATGGAATTGGTGGCAAAGCCATTATAGTCTGAAAAGCTGCCGTATAGCAGAAGATTTCCATTGGGTAGTTCGATGACATTGGTAATAGGATTTTGAATGGAAGATACTATACTGGTAGCCTTGGCAAAACCTTCATTGATACTTCCGTCCTGGTTAATCTGTACCATGGGGCCTGTTGCTATTCCGTTGAACTCAGTAAAATCTCCAATAATCAAAAGCTTATCATTCGAGAGCGACAGCATTCCGGTAACGGTGCCGTTGTACCCCGAGCCTATATTGAAGTCTTCATTGAGCGCTCCCGTTGTGCCCAGTTTGCTGATGCCATATCTTTGTTTGTTATTGACCAAGCTATGATTTCCTGTAAAGTAGGTGTTCCCTTCGCTGTCAAAAGCGACATGCGTAATGGTTGCAGGTTCGTACAATTCAGGGTCAAAGCCAGGATCAACATCTTGAGAAATTAATGAAAAAGAAAAGCAAAGGACTGACAGCAGTATTACGAACGACCTCATTTAATACTCTTTTTTTAATCTAAAAATTTATTTTTCCATTGAAGGAACTTTATGTACTAATTAAAGCACAATGACCAGGAAGTCCTAAAATAGCTTGTTAAATTCTTAAAGTAATATCCATTCATTGGTAAGGGAAATTATATAAGTAGGCTACCTACCTTAAAACTGGCTATCCACAAATTGATTAACCTATCTGTTCTACAGTCATATAATCCACATAGTTCCAGTATTTGACCTGGTAATTATGAGATTGTAGAATACTAAAGGTTCGTTTTAATCATAATAAAACAGAGGTATCCCACCCCTTCGGCACATTATAAAGCAACTCTCCTTTTCTGATTTCTAGTGGAGATTCAAAGTTGTTATGATAAAGCTGACCTGTTCCCAGGCCCTGGGGTAGCAGATTCTTGTACTCAGCAGTGAACTGGGCAATGGCGTTAAGCCCGATATTGGATTCAAGCATCGAGGTCATCCACCAGCCGATATTTCTTTCTTCAGACAGGCTAATCCATTCCTTACAGGACTGGATACCACCAACCAAAGATGGTTTGAGAATGATGTACTGAGGCTTTATGGCATCGAGCAGCTTGGTTTTCTCCTGGAACGTATGAACACCAATCAGTTCTTCGTCCAAAGCAATAGGCAGTATCCCTTCTTCGCAAAGCTCGGCCATCAAATTCCAATTACCGGGTTTGATGGGCTGTTCTATGGAGTGGATCTCCAGTGAAGCCAGATCTGTTAGCCGTTCCCTGGCATTCGATTCATCAAAAGCACCATTGGCATCGACTCTCAAAGTGATTTCTTGGGCCGAATAGTTCTGCCTGATCAATTCCAACAACCTGAACTCCCGGTCAAAGTCAATCGCACCGATTTTCATTTTGATGGTACTGAAACCGTCTTTGAGCTTTTTCTCAATCTGTTCCTGCATGAAGGATTCTTCACCCATCCAGATCAACCCATTAATGGGAATGCGCTTTTTACCCTCATAGAATGGATTGTCAAAGATTTTGAATTGGCAGCCATGGATATAGTCTAGCAAAACTGTTTCTAGGCCAAAGAGAATAGAAGGCAAGTTGGCAGGAACTTGTTCAGATATAAAATTCAAAATATCTCCCTCACTTTCAGGGATTTCTGCATTCTGAATTTGATTGATCAATGAAGTCAAATTCCACTGAAAATCTTCAGAATAGTCTTTAGACAAGCCTTTTAATGGTCCGGCTTCGCCCCAGGCAACCAATTCGGGTTGGACAGGATCATAAGCTTTGATCAGCCAGGTTTCCTTCTCGGTGAATGAGCCTCGGGAAGTACCCGCTGTAAATGTAAAATGGAGTGTATAAGGAATGACTTCGAACTTCAGTCTCATTTACCCAGAAGTCGTTTTACGTATTTGCCAATGATATCAAACTCAAGGTTTACCTGATCACCAATTTTGAGATAGCGGAAAACAGTATGCTCATAGGTATAAGGAATAATAGCTACCCTGAATTTACCTTCTACCGACTTAAAGCAGGTTAAACTGGTTCCATTCACGCAAATTGAGCCTTTTTCTACCGTCACATTGCCCAAAGATGGGTCATATTCAAAGTCGAAAAGCCAGCTTCCGTCCTCTTCCTGAATGTCTGTTACTGTACCAATTTGATCCACGTGGCCCTGAACGATATGCCCATCGAATCGGCCATTTGCTACCATACAGCGCTCTAAATTAACCTTATCGCCCACGCTCCATTGCCCGAGACTGGTCTTCTGCAGGGTTTCGTCAATGGCGGTCACGCGGTGAAAATCATCCCTCACAGCCACCACAGTAAGACATACCCCATTATGCGATACGCTCTGATCAATTTTCAACTCGTAGCTCACTCTGCTTTGGATATCGAAATGATAATTGCTACCCTCTTGTTCTATGGAACTGATGGTGCCAACGGTTTCTATGATGCCGGTAAACATAGAGCAAGTTTAAGCATAGTATGATGGAGTTAGCAAGTTTTTAGAGATTTAGTTGTTGACAATCCATTGACCCGATTTAAACAAAAAAGGACAAGCTCCGAGCCTGTCCTTTCAATCCGTCAAATCAACCTCAACCCGGATTAGGAACAATGGTCATGGTGTCTCCCCAATTTCCTATTTGCCAACTAGCAATCATAGATCCATTTTGGACATTACCCCCGGTAGAGTTATTGATATAACCCGTTCCTCCGTTTTGACCTCCCGGTCCTGAAATTGATTGGATTCTTACTCCGAACTGAGTAATTGAACCGTATTTTTGGATTTGTGCTTGCATCTGTTCGATGTCTTCCGCTACTGAGCTCATAATAGTGTTGTTTATTGTTAATAATGTGTTTACCTATTTAAATAAGTGAAAATAAATTAGATATAAAAGACTACTTCCTGTTATTATGGTCTAGCTGGCCCGATGTCAATGCTGAGATAGACCAGGATATCGGCACAACAGCGACTCAAAAAAAATATCAAGAAGTCAAATCCTATTCGTCATTTTCTTCTACTTGACCTATCTTCGGGCGCTCAATATGCAGGACAGTTACAGACATAAGGGAATGAGAAGACAACTGGTAAAGGTTGTCAGGGAAAAGGGAATAACCGATGAAAAGGTACTTAGTGCCATTGGAAAAATCCCCCGTCATTTCTTTTTTGAAAATGCCCTGGTTGAACACGCCTATGAAGACAAGGCCTTTCCTATTGGAGCCGGCCAAACCATCTCTCAACCCTATACTGTCGCCTTTCAGACTGAACTCCTGAAGATAAAACCTGGTGATAAGGTCTTCGAAATAGGCACAGGTTCCGGCTATCAGGCCATTGTTCTGCTGGAGATGGGTGCTGATGTTTACACCATAGAATATCAGAAAGAGCTTTACGAAAGGACAAGCCAATTCCTTCCTCAAATGGGCTATAAACCTCACTTTTTCTTTGGTGATGGTTCTCAGGGCCTGGCCCGATTCGCTCCGTATGACAAGATCATTGTAACAGCGGGTGCTCCTACCGTACCAGATGCGCTCATAGATCAACTGAAGGTTGGTGGTATTCTGGTAATTCCGGTTGGTGATGCCAAAACCCAGCAAATGCTTCGCATTACCAAGACGGCAGAGAACAAGGTGAGAACTGAGACCTTTACCAATTTTAAGTTTGTGCCACTATTGGGTGCCGATGGATGGAGGAAGTAGGTTTAATGTTTGATGTTGAAGGTTAAATGTTGAATGAAGCTTCAAATTTAGAACATTAAACTTGAAACTAGTTTTCAAAAGATTATTCTAAAATATCTAATCATCATAACCCAGAACTAACAATCCATTAATTACTTTTGCATCGAACAAAATTTACTATGGCTAAGCAACCAAAAAGAGCAAGTGATTCACAGGTAACCATGACTGAGTTGGTACTTCCCAACGATACCAATACCCTGAACAATTTAATGGGTGGAAGACTCATGCACTGGATGGATGTGGTGACGGCCATAGCTGCTCAAAAGCACTCCAACCGAATTGTGGTTACTGCTTCGGCTGATAATATTTCGTTCAAGAACCCTATCCAGTTGGGCGATGTGGTAACCCTCACGGCCAAAGTAACCCGCGCCTTCAGCAGCTCTATGGAGGTGTATGTGGAAGTATTTGCCGAGAATATCCCTTCGGGAACCAAGTTCAAGAGCCATAGCGCCTTTTTTACCTTTGTGGCAGTAGATCAGGGTGGTCGACCTATTGATGTTCCCGAACTCATTCCTGAAACCGATGAGGAGAAAGAGCTTTACGAAGGAGCACTGAGAAGAAGGCAATTAAGACTCGTATTGGCGAAAAGAATGAAGCCAGAAGAGGCTACTGAGCTAAAGAGCATCTTCTTTGATAAGACCATAGGAAAAGCCGAGTAATTCTTTCGCCAATCGTTGGTCTCGTTCAGGTCATATCCTATTTTTGATTTATGTCTGATCTTTCTTTTCTCGCAGAGTTTATTTCTGAACCTCTTTACCTGATTAAGGAAGAAGGCCAAGCCACTCCTGTAGCCTATGCAGAAGCACAATCTGCTCCCGCACCTCAGGTGGAAGAACCGAAGGAGAGAGTTGAGCTTAAGCCTGTTACCACTTCCGGACAAAACCTCAAGGGCTGTATTATTCTGGTGGATTGGGAGAATGGTGAGGTTGCAGAGGAGAAAGACTTACTGCTCAAAATATTGGGTTCCGTTAAGAGAACTGAAAATGATGTGCTCATCGCCCATGCTTCCGGCACCAGTCAAGAGCAAATTGAGGCCTTGCTTGCCGAGCAGAACCACAGGCATGTGTTAGACTTTGGTACAGCCCGGCTAGCCCAACTTTCCCCTGCCAACACTTATGAAATCAAAGAAAATGGCCCTAAAAAATACTTGAAGGCAGACCCCATTTCGGTAATCTCTGCCGATATAGAAAAGAAGAAGGTGCTTTGGAAGGCTCTTCAGGAGATGTTTCTATAGCCCTCTTTATCTGTCTATTTTTATTAGTTTCATTTACTATATATTTTAGCAATCTATAATATTTAGTATTATTGAGGCATGAACCGCTCTGGCCATACTGACCTCCCACTCCATCACGGTAGCGTTCCGAAATGGCTGGCCGATAGGATGGCAAAGCTGGGCAGGGCTATTACCGAAGTGATTGTGATGGAATACGGAACGGAGGTCTTCATTCAAAAGGTGAGCGACCCCTTATGGTTTCAATCACTGGGTGCGGTAATGGGAATGGACTGGCATTCTTCAGGCATTACCACTTCAGTAGTTGGTGCGTTGAAAAGAGCCATCAATCCGATCTCCCATGATCTGGGCCTTTATGTTTGTGGCGGACGAGGTAAATATTCCAGAAACACTCCTCAGGAATTGATGGAAGTTGGCCAGAAAACCGGGCTCAATGGCTCTGAACTGGCACAATCGAGCAGGTTGACTGCCAAGGTTGATAACACTGCCGTTCAGGATGGATTCAATATATACCTGCACTCCTTCTTTGTATCCAGAACAGGTCAATGGTCGGTGGTACAACAAGGCATGAACAGTGAAACGGCTTATGCCAGAAGGTATCATTGGCACTCTCAGGCCTTCTCCGATTATCTGAATCAGCCTCACACTTCTGTCTATGGGAAGAATCAAGGCCTTATTCTAAATCTCACCGATAGGACGGCAGACAATACGAAAGCCTCCATCGTGCAGCTTACTAAGGAGAAACCTGAAGCTATTCAAAAGGAAGTACAGCGTTATATCTGCATGCCTGCGCACCACGATGTCCGGGCAAAGGATGTGGATCTCAAAAGACTGGGTGCTACCCTTGCCCTTGCCCATGATACGGATATCAGCAAGTTTGATGACCTTTTATTGCTTCAGGGAGTTGGCCCCAGAACCATTCAGTCCCTGACCCTCGTGAGCGAGGTTATTTATGGCACCCCTTCGCGATTCAGTGATCCGGCCAGATTCTCTTTTGCGCATGGTGGAAAGGATGGTCACCCTTTCCCTGTTCCATTGAAAGTTTATGACGAGACATTGAGTGTGCTTAGGAATGGCATTGAAAAGGCTAAAATTGACAGATCAGAGAAACTGAAAGCGGTGGAAAGCCTGCATAGAATTTCTCGATCGCTGGAAGGAGACTTCGAACCGAATGCCAATTTCAATGAAGTGGTTGAGCGCGAACGAAGAGACAGCTATAAATATGGCGGAATGACCGTAACAGGGCCCGCCAGGCCTCCCAAAACAGCACAAAGACAGCTTTCCCTTTTTGAGGCGTGGTATTTTTAGGTCGATTATCTTATCAAATCAAGACCTTCCTAATTGGACTGATTTCTTGGAATTCTATGGACGAACTGAAAGGGCTGATCATTTGATATGCCCTGAATTAAAACCAACAGATCGGCTTCATCATCTGAAGTATAGAATTCAATACTGGCCTGGCCATTTTCATCTGTATTGATGGAGGGATTCCAGTAAACAGTAGATCTGAATTCCGGATTGGATGATCGAAGCGCCCATTCTTCGTCAAGTACCGGAAAATCTGAAGGTCTGTTCAGGCCTAAAATCATATTTTTTGGATTCAGCTTCTCCCTGATATTCCTCAGCTTAGAATTCACGATTACAATTCCATTCTTGGCCATTAAACCAAAACGAGACAATTTTCTAGGGAGTTTGATGACCGAGATTGTCTGCAATTCTTTTGGATTTAGTGACAAAAAGAAATCCGTGTTCTTTGTGGCGATGCCATCGATTATATACAGAGGGTCTCCAGTGGCTATGTTAGGCTCCAAGTATTTCATTCTAACCAGCGGTTTACCTTTTTGCTGACCGACTCTTAACTGTCTCACCACTTCAGTCACAAATTGCGACATAGTGGGGAAAAGATAGAAATCGTCTACATTGATGGAATTGTCCACTTCAAGAATGGGCACTTTTGGCGCTTCCATTCGTTGAGCATCCGCCAGAGAGTCCAGGTTCGCTGAAGCATTGAAAAAGCTATAAGATTCGTTGATTTTCGACTTTGTCTTATGAAAATCCGTGTAGGCATTCGGTTCCGTGGTTCTTCTAAAACTATTTCCCGATGCAAATGCGGGCATGGGAAAATTTGTCCATTCTATTTCCACATTCAATACTTCTTCACCCTTGGGGTCTTCCGCTATCACGAAGAGTTCATCTTCGCCAAAAACATCGAGCAAATTGAGCTCAAAACGGCCTTCGTAGCCTACAACCACCTCATACCTCATCAAATCCCTTTGGAGATAGGCCATCAGCGTAGATCCCATAGGAAGAACCTCTCCACTCACAGAATCTCTGGCAATTCCTCTTAACTGGTACAAACTGGACAGTCCGTAATATGGAAGTGTTTCCAGGGGCTTCATCATTTCCTGCCAGTTCAATTCCTTGGGATAAAGAACCAATACATGATCAATTACCTCTTCCTGATCTCCCTTGTTCTTCAATTGTGGCAGTTGTTGAGCTCTTTCTTCCAGGTAAAATTCCTCAATATATCTGCTGAACGAGGCATCATTGAAAGCCTTGGTATTTAAAACTGAGACCGAGAATTCGCCTGTAACAGGCTGATTACCGGCTTGTAGCTGAATATTCAAATTGACCTCATTTCGGGAATTAACCTGTCCGGGCTGGACCGAAATACGAGGTGTAACTGAATTTGAAATGGGTATGTAAAACTCTCTGAAAGCCAGAAGTTCTCCATTCGGATGAAGCAATGAGATTTTATGAATGCCAGGGGGAAGGGATTTGCGATCGATATTCGTTTGAAAGGGTTCCTGAGCACTAATCTCCTGCTGAAAGTAAATACTTCCGCCTGTGCTAAAGATGAGGGTCAGGCTGGAATTGCCGGAACCAGTCATTACACCTAAAGCCCGTAATCTGGAAAACTGATCGTTGACTTTGGTGATTGAAAGATTATAGCCCTCATTCTGGACTTTCGGTAGTACAATTTGATCTCCTGAACTTTTGATCTGATAAGTCAATCCCTGTTCAGGCGTAATTCTGAAACTGGCAAATCCATAGGCATCTGAGACGACCCTGGCCAATTCTCTGTTTCCACCATCGAGAAGTATTAAACTATCTCCCGGAAGGGAGGTTCTGGCGATAATATTGGCTGGCACCTTTGCCACCAAATTCCCTCCTTCTACTCTGGCCATCAGATCAGAGGGTCTTTCAATAGATGCATTGGAAACTACTTCTATCTGATGCTGATACATGGACTCTGGCCCAAAGTTCCGCATCCAATTGGTAAAGGCCGTGAAATTGTAAAATCCGTTTTCCAGACTTTCGGGCAGAACAATTTGATTGTACCCAATTCCCTTATCGGTTTTCATGCGGGCAGATTGCCTGACTTCACCAGCGTTGTCTATGAGATTGATTTCAACAATCTGGGCACTCGACCAAAGCCCGGATGCGGCATTCAGAAGGTATGACTTGAAGAAAATGGTATCTCCAGGCGCGTATTGGTTCTGATTAAAAACGAAATGAAGTTGTTGTGATGGTCTTTCGGTCTGATAAGCTTTAAATGCTTTGAAAAAGATATTCGTGCTATCCTGGCCAAAGCACTGAGAACTCAAAACCAAAGCTAATGACAGCACCAAATAGATTCTTACTCTTACCATGCTTCAGGTTGTTCTGTGGTGGAATTTCTGTATTCAATAAGACACGATTCTTCCACTACTGGAAATGGAGGAATGCCATAAGGTACATCTTCACGCTCAATGAAGTCTATTTTGCTGGTGATCGATGTGGCCCAAAATAAGCCTATGACCCTGCTTTCGGGATCTAAGGCCTTGACATTACCAATGAGTTCTCCCGTGTTGGGTTGGAAGATGTTACCAACTTCTTCCTTCTGTATTTTGATCAACTTGAAGAAATCAAAGGCGGCTCTGCTAATGCTCATTTGCTCGACAGTGACCATATATTTTTCCATGAATGTTCCACTGTTTGTGGCTACCTGGCCCACTTTCACATCGTTGAACTCTCCATTATTGGCCAGGAGAATGTCGGATATGTATGGTGATTGCTCAAACTGGTCCACATAACATTCACAACAGGTACACTCTCCTACTTTGACTATGATGGTCCCTCGTCCGCTTGGGTGAACTGCAGTGGTGTAGCCACTGCAAGGCCTGGGTTCCTTTAATGGAACCGCTCCGGGATGATACATGGTTTCCCTCAATTCAGGGCTGGTAGAAATCTTGTAAGTGCCGGTCATCCTCCATCGTATATAAGGAGCATTTTCATCCCCCTGGGTGGCATT
>Ga0114899_1001154_pt1 | contig 16160 bp, 15 predicted proteins | sample MalvireepMed_215_FD_83497 | JGI IMG/M metagenome (GOLD analysis project Ga0114899, IMG submission 83497) | Marine viral communities from the Global Malaspina Expedition - Malaspina viral metaG DeepMed_215 | ecosystem: Environmental > Aquatic > Marine > Oceanic | place: Mediterranean Sea... | reverse complement strand
GCCGGCATCGGCACCACGGTCAGCCTGCTGATCGGCACCAGCGCCTATTTCCTGATGGCGCGCCGCTTCGCCGGCCGCGCCGGCTTTCTGGAATCCTGGCCCAGCCGCGCGGAGCTGCTGACGCTGGCGCGGCTCGGACTGCCGAATTCGGTCCAGCAGTTTCTGTTCGCCTCGGGCCTGACGGCCCTGATGTGGATCGTCTCGCGACTCGGCACGGCGCCGCTGGCGGTATCCAATGTGCTCATCAACCTGTCGCTGGTGGCGGCGCTGCCGGCGATCGGCTTCGGCATCGCCGCGGCCACGCTGACAGCACAGGCACTGGGACGCGGCGAACCCGGCGACGCGGCACGCTGGCCCTGGGACACGTTCCGCGTTGCGCTGCCGCTGTTCGTGGTGCTGGCCGGTGTGATGATCGGATTCCCCGATGGGCTGCTGGGCCTGTTCCTGCACGAGCCGGAACTGATCGCGCTGGGGCATGCGGCGCTGCAGTTCGTGGGCCTGACGGTCATCGTCGACGGTCTCGGCCTGATCCTGATGCAGTCTCTGCTCGGCGCCGGCGCCAGTCAGGCCGTGATGCTGGTCGCGGTCGCCATGCAATGGTTGCTGTTCCTGCCGGCGGCCTACCTGTTGGGGCCGGTGCTGAACCTGGGCTTTTCGATCCTGTGGGCGGCGATGGCGGTTTACCGGAGCCTGCAGACCCTGGTCTTCGGAATCCTCTGGGGCCGTGGTGGTTGGGCCAGGATCAAAATCTAGCCGTACCGCGATCGAGCGGCTTGAAGAATCGAAAAATCACCGAGGTCGGGGATGGTCGATGCCTCCGGCATCGTTCAGACTTCTTAGTGATTTTGCACTCATCCACGGGGAGTTCACATGAGCCTGCTTGCGCCCGCGCCTCAATCGATCGGCCAGGTGCTCGATCGCGGTTTTCGCCTGTTCCGGAACACGCTGGTCCGGATGCTGCCCTTGACCTCGCTTTATGCGCTGTTCGGCACGCTGCCGGCGCTGTTCGATCTGGTGCGCATTCGGATGTCGGACCAGACCTCGCTGGTCGTGCTCAGCGTGGTGGGTTCGGTCGCCTGCACGCTGATCTCGTTTGTGCTGATGATCGCGGTCATTCGCTATCTCGACGATCTCGCCGAGGAACGCCATCAGATGACCCGTTGGCAGGCGTTCTGGGGAGCCTGGCGCCATGTTTTGCCCCTGATCTTCATCACGCTGGTGATGGGCTTGTTGATCATGGTGGGATTCGTGTTGCTGATTGTTCCCGGCGTCTGGGCCATGGTGGGATTCAGCCTGTGCTGGTACCTGCGAATCCTCGATCGCGAGGGTGTTTTTGAATGCCTGGCCAAGAGCTGGAATCTTGTGCGTGGACATTGGTGGCGTTCGGCCACGGTTCTGGGAACCGCCACGCTGATTTATCTCGCCGTCTATGTGGCCTGCATCGCGGTCCTGGCCTTGTTGCTGCCGTTCGGCCAGATCGGTGACATTCTCACGCAGAGCGAATCCGTGGGAACGTGGGCGCTGCTGGCTTATCTTGTCGGCAATGCGGTGTTGTCAGCCGTGCTCTACCCGCTGATCTACGCCATTCCCCTGGTGCTGCTGCGCGACCTTCAGGTGCGCAAGGGCGGCGACGATCTGGCGGCACGTATCGACCAGTCGGTGACGTGAGACGACTATCGCGCCTGTTGTGCTTGTGCCTTGGCTTGACCCTCCTGTCACCGGCCGGCGCCGCAATCACGCGTGAACAACTGCTGAGCTGCGCCGCCGCGCGTGCCGGCACCGACCTGCGCCCCGCCGCATTCGCGGCCTGCGCAGCGGTCGAGGCCAGCTATGCCGACGACGCGGACAACTCCGAATGGGTCGCCGAAACCGGCGCCGAAGGCCTGCGGGATCTCGCGGCGACGCTGCCACAGTCGCGCGAGCGCATCGAAGTCCCGGACCCCGCTCTCGTCCCCGAGCTGCTGGCCGCAATCAAGACGGAAGCGGCGGAGGCGCCGGCCGGGCTCTGGCAGCGCTTTCGCGATTGGCTCGAAGGCCTGCTGAACCCGCAGGCCGGCGACGCCGAGCCGCCCGAATGGCTGCTCAAGTTCGGCGAGTGGCTTCAGGCCGTACCGGGATGGATCTGGAAAGCCCTGTTCTGGGCCACCGTGGCGCTGATCGTCTTGAGCGTGCTGGCGGTGGTGATCATCGAGCTGCGCGCGTCCGGCGTGGGCGCGCATCGCCGCGCGCGAAGCCGGGCGCCGACGGGCGCTGACGAGAAAACACCGGAACCGCCCGAGCTGGACATCGCCGATCTCGACCGCCTGTCGCCACGGCTACGCTGCGCCGCACTGCTGCAATGGTTGATCCGGCGCCTGCGCGGAGCGGGACACCTCCCGGCCGACGAGGCCCGCACCAATCGCGAGCTGCGCCGCGGTCTCGCCGGAACGCCCGGCGCGACTTTCGAAACCCTGCTCGACGGACTGGAGCCGGCGATCTACGGCTCGGCCTGCCCGGATGACGCCGAATTCGCGCGCCTGCGCGGACTCGCCGTGAATCTTGCCAAGGCGCCGTGAGAGACCTCGTACTGACCGTGTGCGGCGCCTTGCTGGCCCTGTTGCTGGCGGTGGCGGTGTTGTCTCCGCTGGGCCAGTCGGAGTCTTCCGACATCTCGCGACCGAGCAGTCAGGATCTCGGCGATTCGGGCCTGCATGGACTGTACCGCTGGCTGGATCAGTCCGGCATCCCGGTGCGGCGCCTGCGTGAACGCTACGACCGCCTCAGCGCCGTCGCCACACGCGGCGAGGGCAATCTGCTGATCCTGGCACTGCCCAGCCTAGCTACGGTACGCCTGAACGAACAGCGCGCGCTGCACGACTGGGTGGCCCGCGGAAACGATGTCTTCGTGCTGTATGCCAATGCCAGCCGGCCGGCCTGGGCCGGGCCGGTTCCGGCCGCCGCCACCCTCAATGCGCTCGAACTGGATCAGGGCTCACCGTCCTGGAGCCTGGACACCGCGCCGATTTGTGCCGGGCTGTTCACGCCGCCACCCGACGAATCCGCGAACACCACCGCACCCGACGCCGGCACCGACGAACCCCCGGACGAATCGGTGGTCTTGCCGCCATCCGGCCCGGTCAAGCTCAAGCCCCATCCCGCGGATGTCGGGGAAGCACTGCTGGCCGGTATCCATGAACTGGGCGTGCGCCAGCGGGACCCCAATCCTCTGCAAATGGAAGTGGTCTACAGCGACTCCGACATCCGGTTCCACTTCGACTGGCTCTGCGATACCGTCGGCGGACAGGTCGCGCTGCGCCAGTTCCGTCTCGGGAACGGCCGAGTGTTCGTGTCCAGCTACCCGGAAATCCTGTCGAACCGCGATCTCGCCGAGGCCGACAACGCACGATTTTTCTCCAACCTGCTGGGCCTTTCGCTGCGTCCCGGCGGCGCAGTGATCTTCGACGACATGCACCAGGGCGATTCGGCGTTATACGACCCCGCAGCGTTCTACGGCGATCCACGGCTGCACGCCAGTATCGGCTTCGCGCTGGCGATCTGGCTGCTGTATCTGCTGGCGGACGCCTCGCGCTTCACACGGCCGCCGTCCGCACCAAGCGGCGTGACGCCCGGCGACTTTGCCGTTTCCGTCGGCGGCTTCCTTGCGCGTCGCCTGGCGCCGCATGAGGCCGGCGCCGCGCTAATGCGGCATTTTCACGAGTCCGTGCAGCGCCGGCTCGGCCGAACCGCCTCCACCGAAGAAAGCTGGACCCTGCTGGACAGCGCGGGCGTTGACCGCGACCTGTGCCAACAACTGCGCGACGAGGCCCGTCGCGTACAGAACGGACGGCGCGACCTGCGGCCGCTGATGACGCTACAACAACGAATCGAGGAACAATTGCCGTGAACTCCGCTCAACAGCTGCTGCAGCAACTGGCCGAACACACCGGCCGCGTCGTGTTCGGCGCCGACGCCCTGGTCCACGATCTGGCGATCGCGCTGATCGCGCGCGGCCATGTGCTGCTAGAAGGCCCGCCCGGTCTCGGCAAGACCCTGCTCGCGCGCAGTCTGGCGCACCAGCTCGGCGGCCAGTTCCAGCGCGTGCAGTGCACGCCCGACCTGATGCCGGCCGACCTCACCGGCGTCAACATCTGGCGCGCCGACCTGGCCAAGTTCGAATGGCTGCCGGGACCGCTGGTGGCAGACGTCGTGCTGGTCGACGAACTCAACCGCACCGGCCCCAAGACGCAGGCGGCGCTGCTCGAAGCCATGGAGGAGCGCGCCATCACCGTGGATCGCGAGCGCCACGCGCTGCCGGCGGATTTCCTGGTGATCGCCACCCAGAACCCACACGAATTCGAGGGCACCTTCGCACTGCCGGAATCGCAGCTGGACCGCTTCCTGCTCAAGCTGTCGCTGAGCTATCCGGATACCGCCACCGAGATCGCCGTGCTGCGCGCCTATGACGGCTCGGACAACGGTCAGCTCGCTGAATTCGAGAAGCTGCCAGTGCTGGACGGCGCCTTGCTCATCGCCGCGCGCGCGCAGGCCGGCGCCGTGCACGTCAGCGACGCCCTGTACGAATACGTGACCGCCATCGCCGCCGCCACACGCAGTCACCCGAAGATCGCGCTGGGCCTGTCCACGCGCGGCGCACTGGCACTGATGCGCTGCGCGCGCGCGGCGGCGACGCTCGACGGCAGCGCCTATCTCACACCGGACCACGTCAAGCGCGTTGCCAGCGCAGTCATCGCGCATCGCCTGCTGGCACAGCCCGAAGCCGCGCTGGAAGGCGAAACCGGCGAGCGGCTGGTCAGCGCCGCCATCGAGGCGGTCCCGGTTCCGCGTGCGGCCGGCGGTGCGGATTCCGAATGAACCTGTCGGGTCGCGGACTCCGCTCGGCGGCGCTGATCCTGCTGATCGGTATCGCCGAGCAGTGGGCCGGCGGCCCCGGACTGTGGTCGGTTCTGGCCGCAATCTGGTTTGTGCTTTGGGCGCTCGACGGCGCCTACTCGCACCGCCTCAGCCTGACATCGCGGCTGGATCAGGCATCCGCGCCGCGCCTCGGCCGCAGCTGGCAACCGCGCGTCGAATTGCACGCCGTACACGGCAAGGCTCGCGCGGCCCGGATCTATCTGCCGACGCCGAGCTTGTTTTCGGGTCGCGATGTACGGCTCGAATGGGAGCATCTGGATCGGCCTGCGCTTGTGCAAGCAGACTGGACGCCGACTCAGCTCGGTCACTGGGCCTGGCCCTCACTACAGCTTCGTGTGCTAGGTCCGCTCGGCCTGGGATGGTGGCGGCGCAAGCTGCCCGCGCCGGGTGAAGCGCAAGCGGTACGACCCGATACCGGCCGCGTACAAAGTGCTGAAGCTGGCGCCGCCCGCTACGGTCTCGAGGCCGCCATCGCCGCAGGCCCCGGTGCGGAACCCTACGGCTTGCGCGACTACCGCGCCGGTGACGCCTTGCGCAACATCGCCTGGCGCGCCTCGGCGCGGCGCGACCGCTGGCTTACCCGCGAATATGCCGACGAACAGCAACTCCAACTGATGCTGGTGATCGACGCCGGCCGTGCCGGTCGCCAGCAGATCGGCGAACTGATGCGTCTGCATCACGCCGTCAACGCCGCCGCCCGAATCGCGGAACGGGCCGTGGCTCTGGGAGATCGCGTCGGGCTGCTGGTCTATGACCCGCAAGGCTTGCGCGTACGGCAAGCGCCTCTCGCCGGACTTGCCGCCCTGCGCCGGATTCAAGGATCACTCACGCAACTGGACAGTGCAGCCACCGAAGCCGATCCGATTCCTGCCGCCCTGGCCCTGCGACGGCTGTGTCGCCAGCGCACGTTGATACTCTGGTTCACCGACATCGACAGCGGCGCCAGCGCCTCGCCGCTTTCCGATGCCGTCTCACTGCTGGTTCCCAGGCACCTGCCGCTGTTCGCCGGTTTCGAGGACAGCGCCCTCGAAACCCTGGCGCAGCGCAAGCCTAGCCGCTGGCAAGATCCCTACATTCGCCTCGCGGCCGTGCAGGCGCAGCACGCGGCGCGCCTGCAGCGCGCAAGCCTTCGCCACCATGGCTGCGAGGTCGTGTCGGCAGCGCCCACGGAGATCGATGCCCGCCTGCTGGCACGCTATCGGGAGCTACGATCGATGCGTCGCATATAAATTGCTACGCCGCGTGCCTGTTTCGCTGAATGCGGCATTCGGTACAGGCAGACGAGATCGGCGCTGGTATCGATCGAGCCAAGCCGCGCCGCCGTGTTGACCTCCGAGGTCATGGAATCCGTGGGGTGGACTGGCTAAGGTGGGTCCATGACCGCAGCTCAAGACAGGCCCGCCAACGCCGCGACACCCGTCGGCCGCATGCTGCGTGAATGGCGGGCGGTGCGACGCATCAGCCAGCTCGACCTGGCGCTGGACAGCGACATCTCGACGCGTCACCTGAGTTGCATCGAGACCGGCAAGGCCCAGCCCAGCCGCGCACTGCTCGATCAGCTCGCCGACACGCTCGGCATGCCGCTGCGCGAACGCAATGCGCTGCTGCTGGCCGCCGGTTATGCGCCGATCTATCGCGAATCCGGCCTGTCTGCGCCGGAGCTGCAGCTGCTCGCGCGCGCCGTCGATTCCATTCTCGCGCAGCAGGAGCCGTACCCGGCGTTCGCCGTCGACCGCTGCTGGAACGTGCTCGCCGTGAACCGGGGCATGACGCGGCTGCTCGGGTCGATAAAGCCCGGCGGGCCGCTTCACGGCAACATTCTGCGGCAAGTGTTCGACCCCGGGGACATGCGCCCCCACATCGGCAACTGGGACGAGGTCGCGGGCGATCTGATCCGCCACCTCCACGAGGCATGTGCGCGCAATCCCGTCGACCACGCGCTACATGCGTTGCTGGACGAAGTGCTGGCCTTTCCCGAGGTTCCGAGTGGCTGGCGCCGCCGCGAGGCGCGGGCGCCACTGCCTGTCATCACCACCGTGTTCATCGGCCCCACCGGCCCGCTCAGTTTCTTTTCGACGCTGACCGGCTTCGGCACCAGTTGGGACATCACGGCGGAGGAAACGCGCATTGAATGCATGCATCCCGTCGACGAGGCAGCGCGCGCGTATTGCCGGGCGCTCGCAGAGCGGGATTGGTGAGCGCACAGGCCGCCATCGCCGTCGTCGGCGCAAGCGGGCATACCGGCCGCTTCGTCGTAAGCGAGATCAAGCGTCGCGGAGCGACGCCCATTGCGATCGGTCGCGATACCGCAAAGCTGCCGATCGGTGCTCGCGCGGCGCGCGTGGAGGATGCCGCTTCGCTGGATGCAGCGCTGCGGGATGCCTCGGCCGTCATCAATTGTGCCGGGCCCTTCTTCGATACCGCACTGCCGGTGATCGACGCCGCCCTGCGCGCGCGCATCCCCTATCTCGATGTGACCGCCGAGCAGCTCACGGCGCTGAATATCCACAGGCAGCGAGACGCGGCGGCACGCCGTGCCGGCGTAACGGTCGCGCCGGCCATGGCGTTCTACGGCGGGCTGGGCGACCTGCTGGCCAGCGCAGCCTGCGGCGGCTGGGACGCGCCGGATTCCATCGATCTTGCCGTGGCGCTCGACGGCTGGCACCCCACGGCCGGGACTCGTGAAACCAGCCGGCGCAACACGGCACCGCGCCTGATCGTACGCGACGGCCGGCTGACGCCGATCCCCGAACCGGCGCCGCGCCGAATCTGGAACTTCGGCGATCCGTTTGGCGCACTGGAAGTCGTTGCCACGCCATTGACCGAAACCGTGCTGATCGCACAACACCTCACCGTCAACGCGGTCACCGCGTACATGAATCTCGCGCCGCTGAACGACCTGCGCGATCCCGCGACACCATCGCCCGAGGCGGTCGACGGCTCAGGGCGTTCGGCGCAGTGCTTCCGCGTCGAAGTCGAGGCACGTTGCGTCGGCGCAATCCGTCGTGCCAGTGCGGCCGGACGCGACATCTACGCCATCACGGCACCGCTGGTTGTGAGCGCCGCATTGCGGCTGCTGGATCAGGGTGGCCGCGCCGGCGTGCTCGCGCCCGCCCAGGCCTTCGACGCGCGCGCCTTTCTTGAAGCGCTGGCGCCACAGGATGTGCGCGTCGACCTATCAAGCTGAACCGACATACCCGGAGCACTCATGAACCCACAGCAAGATCTCGCAGCGGCGTTTCGTGCGCTGCACACACCCGGCAGGCCGCTCGTGTTGTACAACGTCTGGGACGCCGGCAGCGCCGCGTCCGTCGCCCGAACCGGCGCTGCGGCGCTGGCGACCGGTAGCTGGTCGATCGCCGCGGCCCAGGGTTATGACGATGGCGAGAAAATCAGCCTTGCGCTGATGCTGGATGTCATCGCGCGCATCGCGCAGACCTGCACGCCGCCCCTGACGGCGGACCTGGAAGGCGGATACAGCACCGATGCCGCAGGTGTCGCCGATACGATTTCGCAAGCCATCGCCGCCGGCGTCGTCGGCTGCAACCTTGAGGACAGCGAAGCGGTCAGCGGCGCCTTGCGAGATGCGTTCGCGCAGTGCGAGCGGCTGCGGCAGGCGCGCAGCGCCGCCGATGCGGCCTGTTCGGGGTTCTTCATCAACGCCCGCACGGATCTGTTTCTGCAGGCCCCGTCGCCCCAGCATGACGTCGCCCTGGCAGATGCCGCGCTGGAACGCGCACGGGCCTACGCCGACGCGGGCGCCGATGGGTTGTTCGTGCCCGGCCTGTCGGATCTGGCGCTGATCGAACGCATCACGGCGCGCTCGCCGCTGCCCGTGAACGTCATGCGCCTGGGCGCGGCCCCAGGCATCGCCGATCTGGCATCTGCGGGCGTGGCGAGAATCAGCCACGGCCCGGCGCTCTATCTTGCGGCGATGATGGCGTTGGAGCAGGCGGCCACCGATTTGCGCTGAAGAGCGCATCACTCGATGCTCCACGGCATGATGCGCTGCACGAACGACGGGACCGGTCTGTCACGTCAGTTCCTGTGTCGCTCCCACGGCGGGGTCTCACCGAAGTGTTCGATCAGAAAATCGATGAACGCCCGGACCCTGGGAGGAACCAGGCCCCGCCTCGGCATGACCGCGTAAATGAAGCTCGGTTTCATCGTGTAGCCAGGGAGCAACGGCACCAGGCGAGCCGACCTCAGATCGTCGCAGACGTGCCAGGTCGAGAACAGGCCGATGCCTTGTCCGGCCAGCGCGGCGTGCCGGATGGACTCCCCGAGGTCGCTCTCGAAACGGCCGCTGACGCGGACGGCGTGCTCGCCGCCCTGCACATCCAGCAGTTTCCACAGATCCTGGCGACCATCGCGACCGGTCAGCATCAGGCAGTCGTGGTGGCTGAGATCCTGTGGCTGTTGCGGTGAACCGTGTTTGCGAAGGTACGCCGGAGCGGCGCAGAGCACACGCTGGTTGCTCGCCAGCCGTCGAGCCACCAGCGTGGAGTCTTCGAGCTGGCCTATGCGAATCGCCAGGTCATAGCCGTCGCCCACCAGATCCACAAAGCGGTCGGTCATGTTGATGCTCAGGCGCACCCGCGGGTGCCGTTCCATGAACTGCGGCATCAACGGCGACAGCACCTGCATGCCGAAGGCCGCGGACATGGTGACGCGCAGGGTGCCCGCGACTTCCTCGGCGCCGCGACGCAAGCCGGACGTCAGGGCTTCCAGATCTTCCACCAGCGCGCGTCCCTGTTCCGCCAGCACCAGGCCTTCGGGCGTCGCGTGCAGGCTGCGGGTCGTGCGATGCAGCACGCGCACGCCAAGCTCGCGCTCAAGTCGCTTGATGCGCTGGCTGGCCACCGCGGACGAGATATCGAGGCTGCGGGCTGCAGCACTGAGTGAGCCCTGATCAAGCACCCGGAGAAACAGCAACAGATCGCCGACGCGGTCCATGTTTATCAACTTTATATTGAAAATAATTATTCATTTTCTACATTTTATTGAGATATGGAAATGCCTAGTCTGCAGTCCTTCCAAGTGACCGAGACATTTCATGATCTCAGCCCAATCCCGCTCGGGCACGCCGACGGCGATCTATGCTCTGGCTGCTGGCGCCTTCGGCATCGGCACCACCGAGTTCGTCATCCTGGGTCTGTTGCTGCAAGTATCGGCAGATCTGGGGACCAGCATTGCCACGGCCGGCCTGCTGATTTCCGCTTACGCATTGGGGGTGTTTCTGGGCGCGCCCGCGCTGACGATCCTGAGCAGCCGCATGCCGCGCAAGCAGGTGCTGCTGGGGCTGATGCTGATTTTCACGCTGGGCAATCTGGGCTGCGCACTGGCGCCGAACTACGGTCTGTTGATGGCAGCGCGCGTGCTCACCTCGCTGGCGCACGGCACTTTTTTTGGCATCGGCTCCGTCGTGGCTGCGAGTCTGGTGGCACCGCAGCGTCAGGCCTCGGCCATTTCGATGATGTTTGCTGGCCTGACTCTGGCGAATTTGCTCGGGGTGCCGGCCGGCGCCTGGCTGGGCCACGTCCTCGGCTGGCGCGCGACGTTCTGGGCGGTGGCAGTGATCGGTGTGATCGCCACGATCATCATTGCACTGTTGGTCCCGGCAACCGGAGCCGAGAGCAAACACATCTCGCTGCGTAGCGAGTTGCAGGCCGTCACCTCGGCGCCCGTGCTAGTCGGCCTGCTGACCACAGTTTTCGGATTTGCCGGAGTGTTTGCAGTCTTCACCTTCATACAGCCGATTCTGACGGAGCTGTCCGGTTTTGCAGACTACAGCGTGCCGACCATTTTGTTTCTGGCGGGTATTGGACTGATCGTCGGCAATCTGCTCGGTGGCCGCTGGGCGGATAGAGGAATATCGCAAGCCCTAGTCGGCACGCAGGTATTGCTGATGGCCGTACTGTTGATCGGCAGCTTTATGCTCACCAGCAAGCCGTGGTCGCTGGTGTTCGTCGGCCTGTTCGGCATCACCGCCTTCGCGACCGTGGCCCCGCTGCAATTGTGGGTGCTGCAACGCACGCAGCAGGCTCAAAGCCTCGCCTCCAGCCTCAACATCGGCGCCTTCAATCTCGGCAATGCCCTCGGCGCCTGGGCCGGCGGCACCGTTATCAATCAAGGCTTGGGCCTGGCGGCGATCCCCGCCGTAGCGGCGCTGCTGAGCCTTTTCGGTGTGCTGTTCGCCGCGCTGAGCGTGCGCATGGATCGCCGTGGCGCCGATCGCCCTCGTGCTGCTGCGCTGCCCTGCGGCGAATGATTCATCCCGACAAGGAGCATAAAAATGGAGTATCGATTTCTGGGCGCATCCGGATTCAGAGTGCCGGCCCTGGGGTTTGGCGCCGGCACCTTTGGCGGCAAGGGCCCGCTGTTCAGTGCCTGGGGCAACACCGGCGTCGATGAAGCACGTCGCATCGTCGACATCTGCATGGACGCCGGAATCAATCTGTTCGATACCGCTGACGTGTACTCAGACGGTGAGTCGGAAATCATCCTTGGCGCCGCACTCAAGGGCCGCCGTGATCAGGCCATCATCTCCACCAAGATCAGCCTGCGCAGCGGCCCCGGCCCGAACGAGGTCGGGTCTTCGCGGCACACGCTGATGCGCGCCGTCGACCGCGCGCTGCAGCGATTGGATACCGACTACATCGACCTGCTGCAACTGCATCAATTCGACGCCATGACACCGGTGGAAAGCGTGATGTCCACGCTGGACGATCTGGTGCGCGCGGGCAAGATCCGCTACCTCGGCGCATCGAACTTTTCCGGCGCGCAGCTGATGAAGTCGCAGTTGATCGCCGAGCGCTACGGCTACGCGCGCTTCGTCGCCAACCAGACCTACTATTCCTTGGTCGGCCGCGACTACGAATGGGAGCTGATGCCGGTTGGTATTGACCAGGGCATCGGCGCCGTGGTCTGGAGCCCACTGGGTTGGGGTCGCCTGACCGGCCGCATCCGGCGCAATGCGCCACTGCCCGCCACAAGCCGCCTGCATGAAACCGCAGGTTTTGCCCCGCCAGTGCACGATGAAGCGCTGTATCGCATCGTCGACGTGCTGGACACCTTGTCCGCAGAAACCGGCCGCAGTGTTCCGCAGCTGGCGCTACGCTGGCTGCTGCAGCGCCCGACGGTCAGCTCTGAGCTGATCGGCGCCCGCAACGAAGCCCAGCTGCGCGACAACCTCGGCGCGCTGGAATTCGAACTCAGCGCTGAGCAGATGGCGCGGCTGGATGCCGCCAACGCCGTGATACCCCCGTACCCTTACTACCCGTATTGGAACGGCCAATTCACCGAGCGCAATCCACCGACGGTGCCGCCATCAGTGCCGAGATCAACGCCGGCCTAGGCGACGGCAGCGAACTGAGCTGCGCGTCTCAGCCAACGACCAATCCCCTTTGGTCTTGCTAGCCATGAACGAAACGCTGAGCCCGATAGCGCTCAAGGCTCGGCTCGGCGCAGTCCATGAACGAGACGAAGTGGTTGCGCTCTTGCCAGATGACCTCGAGGTCGTAAACGCAAAACGCATATTTTGTTGGGTCTTCGACCCAGCCCGATGCAGTTTGAACCGAGACGGACGTGAACAGCTCATTGCCGTTATCCCACCACGCCAGAACGAGATAGGCCATGTCCGCGCCGTCATGGAATATCGCAAACGCCGGAGTGGACGCCCAAGCCACCTTCTTTTGCTTTTTGACCGCTTCCGGTCGCGTGAAATACGGAGCCTGGTTCACCGGCTGGTGTCGGGCCGAAATGGTGTAGACCTTGATGCCGTCGGGGTCGGACCAACTTGGGTGGCTCTCGGTTTTTCTGGGTTGGAACATGGCGGCTTCTTGAATCGCTAGTTGTCAGATCCTGGACGATACCAATACGGGCATAACTAGTACGGGCATACCCACCGCAGCTCAAGCGGGTGCCTGGCTCCACAGAGCCGCCGCCTCGCGCGCAATCAGATCCGGATATTCCTCGGGAAAGAACAGCTTGCCTTCGGGGATGCGGAGCACGCCGCGTGAGCGCGGGAACAGGCCGTCCAGATAGGCTGGGCTTTTCAGCGAGAAAATAGGATCGGCTTCGCCCCAGACGATGCTGACCGGTATGTCGCAGCGCCTTAGAACAGCTTCCAGGCCCGCGAGCGCGTTGCGCTCAAGGGCCACGGCGTAGCCATTGGTCAGCGCCTCGCGTGCGGGCGTCGCCACCAGCGGCGCCAGATAGTCCTCGATGGTCTCATCCGCAAGTTCGCCCGGCCGGGTGTAGCAAAGCCCGCCGAGCCCTTGCGGCGAACGCGCCAGCGCCTTGTCCGCAAGCCAGGGCTTCAGCCATTGCTCGGCGTAAAGCCCGCGCTGCGCAAGCTCGATGACCGGTGCCAGCGCCGGCGGTGGACAGTCGGGTTCGGTATCGCAATTGGTCAACAGCAGGCTGCGCACGCGCGTCGGATTGGCCGCCAGAAACAGCTGTGCCACGGCGCCGCCGCTGTCGCTCGCGACGAGATCGACCGTTCCGACACCCAGGCGGTCCAGCAACGCCACGAGCATCGCGGCCTGGGCGGCGGGCGCGAGGCTCTGCCCCTGGACCACTTCGGTATAGCCGAGCCCGAGAAAATCCGCGGCGATGCAGCGGCGCCGGCTGCGCAGCCGATCGATTGCGCCGCGCCATTGATAGCTGTTCAGCGGAAACCCGTGCAGGAACAGGGCCGCAGGCCCGGAACCTTCGTCCACGTAGGCGATGCGTCCGAACGCGGTCGAGACCAAGCGCCGCGCTGCACGGAACGCCGGCACGCTATCGCCGAAAGGCCGGCTTTCGGATTGTCCGTACAGCGGCGCGGAAACCAGCGCCGCTGCTCCTACGCTCAGGGTGGCGTTCAAAAGCTGTCGTCTGTCCACGGCGCTTCCTTATCGATGACTGGAAGGCGTGTTTGTATCGCGGCGTGGGGCACTCCATCCATGACCCCGCAGGTCATGCGCGGGCGCGCTCCAACACGCGCAGGCCTTCTTCCTTGGTGACCCTCGGCTGTACGCCGCCAAAAGCACGGACGGCGTTGCGCTGCTGAAAACGCGTGCAGTTAGCAGTTAGGGTCAGATACCGTCTTGATACGAGCTCTTGTTCCTTAGCATTTTCGGCAATGCGTGGAACATGACCCGCTGCGAATCGAGTTCTCAGGCGCGACGTCTTGCTATACCGAGGGTCGCCGCCACACGCGCCCCGTCAACACGCCCCACAGCAGCGCTCCACTAGCGAGGCCGACAAGCAGGCGAATCGGAAAGCCGTATTGATCGACCGGTGAGATGAACCCTTCGATCAGACCGGCCAGCCCCAGAAACGGGACCACCACAGCCAGCAGACACGCGGCGTCGGCAACGGCCTCGCGCAGCGCTTCGGCCCGCGTGCGCAGGCCCGGGCGTGCCAGGGCGGCGCCGAGCGAAACGCCGGCGGCGGCGGCGATCAGGATCACCGACAGCTCGACCACGCCGTGCGCAAGCATGAAGCGGAACAGGCGCAGGCCGAGGCCGTGCTGGTGGGTGAAGGCGAGCACGCCGCCGATCATGGCGCCATTGAGCACCAGGATGTAGAGCGTGCCGATGCCGTAGAGCGTGCCCAGCACGAAGGCCGACAGGGCGACGGTGACATTGTTGGCGATGATGCCGAACGACATCACCGAAGACGGCGTGACATTGAGGATGCCATCGGTCCACAACTGGCCGCGCTGCACGCCGTCGATCAGTTGTTCGGACGCGAACAGGGCGGCGAGTTCGGGAAAATGGCTGACCAGACTCCAGCCGACGATGGCCATACCAAAGAAGATCAGGCTCATGACCATGAGCGTGGGCCGCAGCCTGAAATAGACGGCGGGAACCTCGTCCCGGTACAGACGCGACAGCCGCTCACGCCAGGGTTCGAAGTCGTCGTCCACGCGCATGTGCAGCTGTCGCAACTGTGATTCCAGGCGCGCGGTGACCTCGGTTCCGGGCAGTTCGCGGCGTGCGATGGCAAGGTCGTGTGCAGTGCGTCGGTAGTCGTCGATACAGGCGGTTGCGGTGGCAAGGTCCAGCTGTTTCGGCATGGGCGCAGCAAGGCTGCGATCGACTCGCGCCCAGTCCGGCCGGCGCTGGGCGATCCAGCGGCGCAGGACGGCCGGCGTCATACCGCGCCCGTTCGCAGGGCGGTCTGCAAGTGCTCGCGGATCGCGGCGGCGTCCGCGGGAACCGGCAGGCCGATCTGGCTCAGCAGTTTCGAACCCAGCGCGGCACGCGCGTCGGGTACCAGTTCGTCCCAGCGTTGCAGCACTTCTTCGATCAGCAATGCCGTCCTTGGCGGCAGTCCTTCGTCCGCCAGCACGGTATCGCTCATGCGAAGCCGCTGCCGGCTGGCGTAGACCACGAGGCTGCCACTGACAATGTCGCCGAGCCGGGTCTGGCGGCGCGTGGCGAACATCAGCACCAGGCCGAGCGCGTAGCAGACCGGCAGGCTGTCGATCAGACGAAACAGATTGCGCAGCACGATCGCGCCGGGACCGGGCGCGCCACCATCGTTGCGCACCACGATCAGGCCGGCGATGCGTTTGCCGGGACTGACACCTCGGCGCAGCAGTTCGAGCACCGGGTGATAGCCGAGATAGATCACGGCGGCCGGAGCAAAGAAGCCGATCGCGCCGAGTTCAACACCCGGCATGCCGCGGATGCCGGCGGCGAGCAACAGCCAGAACGCGGCGCCCAGCGCGCGTATCGACCAGTCGATCGAAAACGCGTAGGCACGCGCGCCGACACCGGCCAGCTCCATCGACAGATCGACGCTGTCGACGGTGCTGACGGCGAGTTGTTCGTCGGCGAAATTCATCGGAGCCTCAAGCATAACCACTTGAGCGTGCCGGAAGCGATCAGTCCACCCGCACCTTGTCCAGTCCCTTGCCACGCTTCCACATGTAGCCGACGCTGGCCAGCGTCAGCGCGGCACCGACCAGCACGCCGGGGACGGCCCCGAGGAAGCGCACCATGGCGCTGGAGGTGAAGGCGCCGAGTTCATTGGACGCGGACACGAAGATGCTGGAGACCGACAGCACCCGTCCACGGACGTGATCGGGCGGCAGTGCCTGCAGGATGGTCTGCCGGATGACGACGCTGACAGCGTCGAAAATGCCGGTCAGGAACAGCGCCAGTACCGACAGCCAGAACAGCTTGGACAACGCGAACACCAGCGTCGCCATGCCGAAGCCGACCACCGCCAGCAGCAGGTTGCGCCAGGGCCGG
>Ga0114899_1001151_pt1 | contig 16206 bp, 27 predicted proteins | sample MalvireepMed_215_FD_83497 | JGI IMG/M metagenome (GOLD analysis project Ga0114899, IMG submission 83497) | Marine viral communities from the Global Malaspina Expedition - Malaspina viral metaG DeepMed_215 | ecosystem: Environmental > Aquatic > Marine > Oceanic | place: Mediterranean Sea... | reverse complement strand
CGATGGAACCCGTCAACGATCTCCCCATCAGTACGAGCCACAATCGGCTGCGTCCAGCCATCCGCCAGCAAGGATAGTTTCAGCAAGGCTAATTCGGGTCTTGCGACGTGGTTGGGATTGTAATCGTTAGCCGTCAGACTGTCCCTCGTCACCCATTCGATCGAGTCCAGCGGTTGTATCTGCCGTTCCGTTTTTACCATCATTTCCTCGTTTACGTCCAAGTGGGTCTTGCGCTCTCATTCGGGGATCGGTTCTCGACTTCAAGTCTCCCAGCATCGCTGTACGAAGTAGTAATCGCCAGCTTAATCCTGATGTCGGGTGTGCATGAATCTCAGGGATCGGATCAGACGTATCGTTATAGTGGATACGCATGAATCCCTGGATACGTCTTGCCGCCCATGTTTGAATGTTCAATGGGTGCTTCGCCAGGTAATACTGGATACCATCTTCCCATGACATCCCCTTGGGAGGCCACAAGTTGCGACTTCCGCCGTATAACTCAGACGTAGCGTATCTCGCCGCCGCAGCCACTCCCGGCACTCGTTCCACCATTTTATCCCACAATTCGGGCCAGCATATCTGCCATTGCCACAACCCCGCCATCGGTTGCTCGCCAAACGGCGGAGCGATGCGTTGGGACGCCGGAGAGATACCCGCTTTGTCCATAAAGTCATACGAACGGTTATAATCCCAACCAAACTTCTTAGGAGCCGTCCAAACATCAGACGTTTTCCAGTCATAGATCGGTTTGACGGTACTTACCCCAGCAACGGGCGTTCCGGCTATATAGTTATCTTCCTTGCGTTTGGTAACTCCCCGGCGACGAACAAGACTTTCATCTGCTCGTATACCCATAACGATTGCAATCGTTCCCTTCAGCTTTCTCTGGAAATATCCTGGGGCATGGGCCGGAATCGTCGTAGGTATGAATCCTGGGTATCGGGTGATTCCTTCTGGGGGCAGTTCTCGCACCCACAATTCTGGGCAATCTGAATCCCAGGGATACCAGTAAGGCGACTTCGTCGAGCAAGAATTACGGTGCATCACAGGAAGACAAAGCCACTCTAGTTTGATCTCTGGCGATGCTGCCATACGGCGCACATAGTCGATAGTCTCAGGCGAGCAACACTCCTCATCATAGAAGACCGTATCTACCGGCAAGCGTCCTCTGCGGCGGGCGACTTCCAGCACGACATTCAATACAGCCGTCGAATCCTTGCCTCCCGAAAAGGCCACAACGATGTTATCGAATAGATCGTAGGTACGCTCGACACGCTCCAAAGCCGCTGTGTAAACGTCTGCCTCGATCTCCGCTTTGTCACGGCTTTGGCGTTTTTTACCCCGTGCGATATAGTTCGCCAAAGCCAGAGATTTAACGTCAGTACCATCGTTTTTATCCGGCACGGCATATCTCCACTAAGGCTTCGGTCGTGGTGATCGCTTCGTTGTGGGTCTGTTTCATCTGGTTAACTGCCGCCATTATGATCGTGCGCTGAGCGGAAGTTACCCGAATGACGAAATTCATCAGACCATCGTCATCTTCCTCAGTATCATCTTCGCTGTCGAAGGTCGGGAACGGCAAGCCCTTTTCATCCGCTGCCAAGGCTTCGTCTAGGAAAGACGTATCGTACAGCGGCGGCAATGGGTGGCGTTCGTCGTTGGTTAACGCTTCCAGCATGGCGTTGATCGCTTCGTTCTCGAAGGCGGTCGTTTCCAACAACGGGAGAAGCATATCGTGGTCAGCCGATGCCATCATAGCCAGAGGATCCAGCGTTGCCAGCAACTTGTCGGCTTCGTCCTCAGACAGATCAACAACCAACACCGGGACGAGGTCGTTACCCATCACGGTCTGGCGAAGGTGACCGTCAATCAGTTGTAGCCCCTCGTCTGTCTCTCGTGCGATTACAGCGTCAGCGAAACCGATTTCTTCCAATACCCCGTTCAAGGCGTTCTTCTGGGATGGCGGGTGTCTCCGCCAGTTCTTGGGGTTCGGTAATAGTTCGCTTGCGGGAACCCGCCGCAGTTCGGTTATGCGGTCTCTGAACGTAACCATCCTACTCTCCGTCAGGGTCAGTATAGCCTTCGCCCTCGCATTCCTCGCAGTCATCAGCGTCAGCGACGATGTTATAGGTCACCGTTTCTCCGGCCTGCGTGTAGGTTTTCACCCACCAATCGCAGCAATCCTGGCAAACATTGCCCATGTCTATCATTTCATTCTCCAATCCAGTCTACCACTCCCCGACGTGGCCCTAGAACTCTCCACCCGGTCTGCGCTGCCAAACATTCGCGCAGAATTTCCATGAGGTACAGCTTTTCTTCCGGTGTCATCACCGGCATTTTGCTCAGTGGGATTACCCCTTCAACCGAGAAAGTGTGGGAATGGTGGTTCATCGTCCCGAGGCATTCGAAGGTAATTTCCTGCGGCCTGGGTGGTGCGATTCCCCAATGAACCGCATGGTTCTTCCGGTGGTACTGTCCGCAGTCACTCGTCCACCAGTACAGCAGCACACGCGGAGCGTGGGCGCTGTTGCGTCCACCAACAGCCTTATCAGCCATGTTAATTTAACGACCCTTTTTATAATTTAACGACCCCTTTCTCTATGTTAAATTAAAAATTAAAAACCGTTTTTAACGGCTAAATTTAACACGTTAAACCCGTTAAAAAGCCCTGCGACGCGGATTGAGCTTTTGCCCATATAACAGAATGTGATACTAAGTATTATTAGCTAACCTAATTGTCGAGGCCAAAACTACCCGCTGCTCTGCCAATAACCGGGCCAATTCTGTATTGACCGGAAGGGCTGGCCGGGGCCGTGAAAGCCCCTTCGCCCAGCGGTGTACGGACATCCAGGTCACCCCGATTTCGTTGGCGATGCGCTGGTAGGTCACGCCATTGCTGTGGAGTTCTTCCAGCAAAAACGCGGTTGTCTCAGGTCGAGCCATCGCGTTCGTTTCTTGCATGTCCCTCCCCTTCCCTACATCTTGTAATGTCTGCCTCCATCATACGCTACTCGTTATGGCCCGTCATCACCCCTTCTTTGTAAGCGACCGAATCCAATCAGGTTTTCTAAACCAAAAGAAAACTGCTCGTAAACTCGTGTAAAATAGGGGTTGCACTATAACAAAATGTGTGGTTTAATAGCCTCAGTAACCAAACAGCACAACGGAGGCAGCCACTAACCAACGACACCAACGACATAAGCGGCCCCAGCCGAGTACCGGCAGAGCCACCAAACGGTGGAACCCTCCAAAGGTACGAGGCAGAAAGGGGGGAGGCTGGCCGCCTCATCGTAAAAGGCTCGGGGGAAGCCCCGACGACGCTTCGTAGAGACCGGGAGACTGAAATCCGGCAGACGGTTGAAAGTACCAAGACTGACACAGAAACCACGCTGGCTGTGCCACGGGCTTTGTCAGTAGGAATTAATAAACGGTGAAGCGGGAAGCAGCCGGTGCTGCTTCCGTAAACCCCCAGTCGCCGGGTGCTAGGGCCGGGACAAATCGAGGGGTTCGGAGACCACGATGCTGAAGACAGACGTTATCAACTTCATCAATTTGCAGTTGGAGTTCACGAAAAAAGACGACATCGACAAGATAGGCAGATTCCAAAGCCAGATAGCAGAGGGGCGCTCCATTCGCCAGGCGATAGAGTGGGGCCAGGAAGTGGTCATGCACGAAATCAGCCTCGGCATTGTCAGCCGAATAGAACGAGCGCAAGCAAACGGAACCGGCCTCATCGAAATGCTGGAGGGAGTGGCAGAGCGGATGACTGAAGATTTGCTAGGCAATCGGTACACACAGTCCTCCACCAGTGCATTTTCACGAGCCTGTGAAGGAGCCGAGGCGGAAGCGACCTCGCGTTTCCTCCGGACAATAAAAGATTGGCTCAGACAGTACGAGTGGGCCGATTAACTAAATGGTGAGAGCATCCCTGCTAACGAGCAGGGATGTAACCCGACTGGGTGGTTCTCAAGTCCACCCAAAATAAAAACGGGTTTAGGAGACTACGATGCCGAGAAGCAGAGGGCCAAATTCCAAGATGTGTAATTACTGTGCAGTCAAGGGAAACGAGAACCGGGTCATTACTCGAGACGGCTCCACCTTCAACCATAGCCTAACAATGGGACGGATAAGCCTCCACAACTGCAATCACATGAAAGACTCTGCCAACATTTCCAGCGGCTACAAGAAGGGTCGGTTCGTAGCCGCCGCCGCCACGCAGACCTCAGAGCTTACGGAACTGCACTGCCCAGACTGCCAAGCGGTCATGGTACTCCGCACCGCAGAGCGGGGCCATAACAAGGGAAGCCAATTCTGGGGTTGCAGCCGCTACCGCTTCGGTTGCCGAGGCACCCGACAGGTTGAGGGCCAGCCCGCTCCTGACGCCGCCACGCAGGAGACCATAACCGTCGGCACTAACGGCCACGACAACGGCTCCAACGGCTCCACCGTCACCACTAACGGCCACGATAACGGAACCGTTGAAACCTTCACCCTCGACCCTCTAAAGGTCGTCGCTGACTTCGGTCAATACGGCAAGGCGGTCGAAACCATGAGCGACATCGCCACCTTAACGGTGAAGACGCTCCGCAACATTTCGACCGGGACGGTCGCCACTTCCATTGAGGCAGCGAAGAACGCAGCCCGTGAAATGGCGGCGGAGTTGTTTCCGGTCGAGCATCGGGTGGTTGTCACGACTGACGGCACGGAACGCACCGTAGACGGGACGACCCATCCGGTGCTGGAGGACGTGGTCGCCATCATCGCCCAGGACATCCCGGTGATGATGGTTGGCCCCGCTGGTGGCGGCAAGACTTCCCTCGCCCGACAGGTGGCCCAGGCCTTGGGCCTCCGGTTCTTCGAGAAGGCCCTGGGGCCGCAGACCAGTGAGTGGAACTTGGTCGGAGTGGTCAATCCCACCAGCGGCCAGTACATTCCCGGTTGCCTGCGGGAGCCGTTCGAGAACGGTGGACTGCTGGCGCTCGATGAGATTGACGCGGCTAACCCCGGGATTTTGGTCACACTCAACTCCGCACTGTCCAACGGCCACTACACCTTCCCCGATGGCGTTGAAGTCACACGGCATGCCGACTTCCGCTGCATCGCCTCTGGTAACACCTACGGCAAGGGCGAAGACCGGATTTACGTCGGACGGAATCAGTTGGACGGAGCCACGCTTGACCGCTTCGCAGGGGTTGATGTGGACTACGACGAGGTCGCAGAACTGGACTGGGCCGGACACGACCAGAAACCTTGGGTCGAGTACGTCCAGCGGGTGCGCCGCGCTGCCGAGAATCACCAGATGCGGGTGATAATCTCCCCACGGGCCAGCATCAACGGGGCGAAGCTCCTCAGGGCCGGGATGGCTATCGAGAAGGTCGCCAAGGCCACCGTATTCTTCGGCATGTCCAAGGACGATAAGAACCGCCTCCTGGCAATCGCTCCAGTCCCCAGCTACTAACCAACAAATAATACAAAGGAGAACGACGATGCTGTACACACAGACCGAGGCCGTGAAAGCGGGCGTAACGACCACAGTTACCGAATTCAACTTCGCTACCTGGACGGCGTTCGTAGACGCCGCCGAGAACGGCGAGACTGACATGACTGACGTTCGTTCGTCTAGGACGAGCAACGCGCACCAGACTGGGTGGACTTTGACCAAGAACATAGCGGCTGCCGCAAAGCTGGCCCGTGAGGGCTGGGCCGAGGGAGCCGCCCAAATCAAGACGAGCCTTGAAACCCTCCACGCGGCCATCCCCTCCAAGCGGTTCTCCAGGGAGATTGGCATGGCGGTGACTGGGCCGGGGACGCTAGACCTGGGCCGGTACTTCGAGGGCCATCCCGAAGCGTGGATGGTCTGGCAAGACCGCGAAGATACAACGGCTTCTTCGAAGGGGCCGGTGGTTACCATCGCCTTCAATATCACCGCAAGCGGTGGGGTTGGGACTTCTGAGATGATTCAGAAAGGTTCCACCATCGCTGCTCTGGTAGACCTACTGGAGCGGTCTGGACGCCGGGTGGAGTTGATTCTGACGTGCGGCACCAACCCCAACAAGGGCCACGCCATCAGAATCACGGTCAGGGTCAAGGAAGCCGGGGACGTGCTGGACATCGACCGTGTCGCCTACGCTCTGGGTCACCCTAGTACTCTGCGCCGGTTGGGATTCAGCGTCTGGGAGTTGGCACCCGCCAACGCCAGGAAAGCCTGCAATATTCGGCCGGGAGCCGGTTACGGTCGCTGCGAGGACTGGGACATTCCCGACGCTCTGATGATTCGGTCAAGCGATTCCAGCTCCCGCAATGAAGCCGGTCGGCTAGCCTTCCTCCGCCAGACCCTGGAGGCGCAGGGAGTGAAATGGGAGGGCTAATCGCCCTCCCCTGTAGGATTTACCAGGTAGGAGGTTAGAAGCCCTTTAAAACGGCTCTGAGAGCCTCTGCCACTGGTGGCACCACCGGGTGGTGCCACCCAGGCAGCGACTATCGCTGACACTAGCCATAGGAGGCCACATGCAAGACACAACATTTCTGAAACCCGACGAACAAGACTACAGTAACCTCGTGGCGGCTGTGCTGAAGTCGGCCTGCCAGCCCCGGCACCCTCGCTACCCCAGCAAAGGCGGCGAGGGGCTGGGCTACCTAACCACTCCCGGCGGACAATTCTGGCTGGGGTTAATCGACATAGACCCGGCGTCCATCCAGCGGCTCACCACTCTCTCCGATGAGGAGGGTAGCCATGTTACGGGCTGAGAGGCGGGACGAGAAGCGGACGCGAGGGGTTGCCAAGACCCGCCGCCGGAGCAACATTAAATCTATCTGGCTCCTGATACGAGCCAGGCATACACGAGAGGCGGCGTTGCACCGCCGCCACCCAGGACATTAACGATAGCCTTGGTGAGCCACCCCCGCCATAACGGGCGGGGCCTAACCCGCAGACCGGCGGCAAGTCCGGTCAGGCTACGGCCTAATTTACAAGCGGGGAGGAGAACGATGGAACTCATGGCATTGGAGACCGCACGGGACTTTAGCGACTACATGAAACAAGACCATGTCAAGGCGGCTTTCGAAACCCTACCGGATGAGGTGCGAAAATATATTCTCACCTTCGCCGATGAGAACGAGCAGAACCTGGGCGAACTGAGCCACGTCATCGAGGACGTGGTTAGCGAGATTGGGGAGGCCGTCCATAGAATGGACGACGCAGCCAACGCAGCCGGAGACGCCGAAGCATCGGTAACGTCGGCGCTCGATGGCCTGGGGAGACTGTCGTGATGGAGCCATTGAAACCCTACGAGGGATACATGGTCAACCCGGCCCTCGAAATGATGGGCCTAACCGCCTATATTGGCCTGGCCCAGACATTCCAGCGGCTGGCCGAGGCCGTAGAGCAAGGAAGCGGTCTATCCCCCAACGAGGCCAGTGAGATGCTGGATGTCGTCTGCCTGGCGCTGACCTACCTCGTAACCGGCGGGATAGTAGACCGGCATCCCGACCTTGCTGCGATACCGGAGGAGGTCGCACCCCACGACTTCAAGGGCGGCGATGAGGGGGGATTGGTCGAATGGTTTGCCGAAGAACTTGCCGGTTGCGTCAAGGGTGAGAAGCAAAAAGTGACTCACCTGCTAAATTAGCGTCTAAGCCGGAGAGGGCGGGGCAACTCGCCCTCCCTGGTGGATTCTACCGGAAGGAGGCATAGCACCCCGTAAAACGGCTCTCAAGGCCGTTAAACACCATCCCAGGAGGATTGGTATGTCCACAATACCGCCAGATGGCGAGTACAACATCATCTCAGGCTTTGAGCGACTCGTCGAGTTATTCCCAGATGGCCCACCGACCGAGGAGGTAGCTAGTCTGTTCGACCCGGCGCGGATGTTGCTGGCTGCGACTGTGGGAGTCACGGAATCCCTGGCAAACATCGTACAGATTGACAATGACCGCCAATACTACATCCAAATGCCAACCGGCACCCAGATACGGGCAGACCGAAGGTCGCGCAATCACTGGTCGCTGGTAGTGGTATCGCCACCCTCTCCCAGCGGTAAAACCATTAAAATCAGCAAAACAGTGCCGGGAGGTAGAACCGACATCACGATTGCGATAGCCCAGCTTGCCGAGGACATCAATAAGATTCGGCGAGGGCTCATCAAACTGGTAGCGGACTTCGGTGGGTTATCGTGGGATGAAGTACCCGTGAAATACCAGACGGTTTTCACCACCCTGGCCGCGCCTAACGAACTCGCCTTTGATGGGCTGTACGACGGACTAAATAACAACCCGAATAAATTTATCGACCCCGGCTTCGAGGGCTTCAGCAAGGAAGGCATGCATGCTGTAGGCGTAGATATTCTCCTGCTGACAATCATCACTCTACATGAGGTCTGGATTGACATGGCGAATGCCCAATTCGAGGAGGATAAGAAAATGGCGAAAAACAGCGGGGGCATGGTCTGGTGGGAGTTAACCGGAGGCCGCACCAGTTTAAATAAACTGGTGAATTCTCTTACACATAACCGGCATTTCGTTGTGCTGGACACCGACTCGCGTGTATTTCTCAGGGTTCAGAATTCGGAGCAACGGTTCGTAGACCTGGCGACGGGGCGCTTCAATTGCAGAGCAAAGCTGGTGGACGAACCTGAGTACGGTGAAACTCTTTGCGGTAAATACCATCACCATCCAGTCCTGCATCAAAAACGCTGCAACGCCTGCGCCAGGGTCAAGACCAACAACGCACGGGCTGAGCAGGACAGGATTGACAAAGAGGCTGCGGAACTCCAGGCGCAGCCTGCACAATCCACGGAGACCAAGGTGGGGGAGCCGGGGGAGCCGGGGGAGGCGGAGGCTGTCTGGCGGAACAAAAAGGCTGTGAGCCAGGATTCGGTATTCCCGACCACAGTTTCTCCTGACGGGGTTTATCACAGCGGTCTAGGGTCTACTCTGCCCCGAAATCCCATCATCCCGCCGCCCTACGTTAACGAGCAGAAGGAATGGGCAGCGAAGAATGGCCCGGTCATCACCATTGCGGGGCCAGCCGCCAAGGAATCCAACGACATCCAGGGGCTGGCGGAAGAGTATAGGCGCGTCTCCGATGAACTGATGGAGCGGGCCAGTTACTACGCAACCCTCGCAGAGAAATACGAACTGCTACTCCAGCCCACCGATGCGGTGAAGGATGCGGAAGCGGCTCTAGCGGCAGCCAGGGCAACGGAGCAGAAAGACCGGGAAGACCAGATTGCAGCCCTGCAAGAATTGCTAGCCGCTGGGCCTCCGGCATAATGAATACGACAGAACGGCAGATTCTCGCCGCTCTGGACAGGCTGCACCGGGAGATGGCTGACAACCAATCGTGCCGGTGGCGATACGATGGGGGCAGGGATAATTATTCCTGCTCCCATTTAAGTCTGTCTGGGCGGGACGTAATCGACCGAGTCGAAGCTATGAACTACTATCCGAACCGGCAGGAGGGCGATGGAGCATAACGGTGTCTGAAATTATTTTGGAGGGCAATATGCCACACGATTTATCAATGAATAACGAGGAAGACCGGGCCGAGATGATGTACGTCGGGAAAACCCCTTGGCATGGTCTAGGTACTAGATTAGACAACCCCGCCACGGCTATTGAGGCCATCAGAGCGGCCCATCTGGACTGGACAGTGGCCGGTACGCCGGTGGTCATGTCCAGAGACTCCAGCTACTACGAAATCGACGGCTACCAGGCCATCCACCGCACCGACACCGGGAAGGTATTCGCCGTTATGACTGACCGTTACGAGATAGTGCAAAACGAGAATGCTTGGACGTTTATGGATAGCGTACTTGGCCCTGGTAAAGCCCACTATCATACCGCTGGCGCATTGCGGGACGGGCGGGTAGTGTGGATACTCGCCAAACTGGACGGGATAGCCGAGATTGTGAAGGATGACCCGGTGGAGAAGTACCTGCTGCTGGTTACCAGCCACGACGGGTCGCTAGCCTTGCAAATTCACACGACTCCTGTCCGGGTGGTTTGTGGAAACACCATGACCGCTGCCTTGGCCCGTGGGCGGCAGTACATATCCATCAAACACACGGCCTCAGTCCATCGGCGCATCGAGGAAGCGCAGAAAGCCCTGGCGAAAGGCGAGGCATATTTCGATGACATGGTTGCGGAAGCCAGGCAGTTCAGCCGTCACCTTATGACCGACAAGGACATGACGGCGTTTGCGAAGGCGCTGCTGAAAATCTATCCCACCAGTCATAAGGTGAATTCTCAGACCGAGGCGGCTGAGAGGGAGATTAACGAACTGTTCATTGTGGGGCGGGGCCAAGATAACCCGCTGGTTCGTGGGACTGCCTGGGCGGCTTACAACGCCGTCACGGAGTACATAGACTACCGTTCTCGCGTCCAGAAAGTCGGCGATGTCAGCCAGGGAAGCATCCAGGCCCAAGACCGGAGGCTCCACCGCTCATGGTTCGGCAGGGGTCAGGAAATGAGAAACGAAGCCTGGAATCTGCTACGAAGCCATCGCCTGCGTGGAGCCAGGGCGTTTGACATGTCGCCCCCGCCGTACCGCCGCCAACAATATAACGAGGCTGGAGGAATCAATGCTAATACTGCCAGAGCATGACCGTCCGATAACTCTGCGCACCATCGGGAAGGGCCACCGCTATCAAGTGGACGGTGTAGACTGTAACGCCTGCGCTAATTGCCGCAAGGGGAAGCCCTGTATTGGGCTTCCCAGTGTCACCACCATTACCGGCAAATACGGTGATGGCGACCTGTACGGGGCTGGCTATCGGGCGGCTCTAAACGCTGTCTTTGGAGCCTATACCAGCAGGGACAAAGACCAGGTAGAGGAGGACAGTTGGTTCAGCGATTTCTTCCGTACCACTGATGGCCGGGGTTCTCCTGGCGACATCCTGAGATACCGCCAGGAAGTCGAGGAAATGCCTACCCCTGGCGAGGTTGCCAGGAAGTTCGGCACCGGGGTTCACGCGACCTTGGAGGAATGGCTCAAGGCCAAGCAGCGCGGCGAAATCCCATTTCTCGAAGGCGATTATATCGCCCCAGCGCGACCCATCGTGGAATGGCTCGACAGGCACGAGTGCGAAGTCATGGATGTGGAGGTGAAAATCTATCATCCTACGCTACTCTACGGCGGCACCGTGGACTGTATCGCCCGTCGTGGTGATGTCCCTCTAATCCTCGACTGGAAGTCGGGCAGGGCCATCTACACGGACGCAGCCGCCCAGGTTGCCGGATACGCTCTGGCCTACGAGGCCATGACCGGAGAGCGGGTGAACGAGGCGTGGGTCTTGCGTAGCGGCAAGAACGGATTCGAAGCCCAGCGGGTGAAGGACTTGGAGATAGCCAAGTGGCTCTTCGTGAATCTGCATTCAGTTCGAGAGAACTGGGACAAAATTTCATGGGAGGACGGAACGTAATGGAGACCCAGGAATCCACCGGGCTGGCTATCCGCGTAGCGGTTGGCCCAGCCTTCAATGATACACGCCTCAAGTGGCTCGATGTTTACATCCGGCAAGCCTGGCGTGAGGCAGAACGCCTAAATTCAATCAAATTAGGAGAATGATGACTACTACCACTGCAATCGTGAAATACCACGACAGCATATCCGGTGCGGAGGTGGAGCTTTCCATCGCCGAAATCAAGCGGACGATATGTCCCAAGGCGACCGACCAGGAAGCCTCCAGCTTTCTCCAGTTGTGCCGCTACATGGGCTTGAACCCGTTCGTCAACGACGCCTATTTAATCAAATACGGGTCGGACTCCCCGGCCACAATGGTGGTCGGCAAGGACGCCTTCACCAAACGGGCCGACTCGCACCCTCAGTTCGCCGGGATTGAATCCGGTGTCATCCTCCAGGCTGGAGATAAGGAGCCGATTAACCGCAAAGGCACCTTGGTGCTAGACGGCGAGACTATCGTCGGTGGCTGGGCCAGGGTGGCCCGGACTGACCGGAAGCTCGACGTAGACACCACGGTATCGTTCCGCGAGTTCTCGACTGGACGAGCGATGTGGAACAAGATGCCTGGCACGATGATTGAAAAGGTTGCCATCGTCAAAGCCCTGCGGACGGCGTTTCCGGCCACGTTCTCGGGTCTGTACGACCAGGCAGAAATGGGAATCGACCTGAACGAATCGCTGGAACCCATCAACGGCGCAGCGACTACCCCGGCGGTGGCTCCTGCCAACGTGGGCGAACCCAAGGAGTTACAAGCACCAACCCCGCCCATCATCGACCACGAGACAGCTTTGGTGGAGAAGGCTCAGCAACCGGCAACGGAGGAGGCAGACCCCACTTACTGCGCCGAACACGATATCGGCTTTGAGTGGCGGGTTAACCCCGACACCCAGGAGGGCCGCTACGTCCACCAGATAAGTTATGCAGCCACAGACGGTTCCACCCGCACGGGCTGGTGCGTAGCATCCTAACGCTCTGAGATGGACGGAGCGGCGTTTTACCGCCGCTCCTATATAATCCCACGGAGGAATGATTATGACCGACGTAAACAGCTTCTCAGGGCCGGAGGAAGACTACAGCAGTTGGGTTTCCACCCCCCAGGAGAAGCGACCCCGGAGGCGGTGGTGTCCGTCCCATCGGAGATACGAAACAAACCCACCGGGCCGCTTGCTATGTGGCCTAGCCTGGAAAGGACTTTACCAGATGGAGAGGGAGGTGGAGGCGGAAAAGATGTCTCCGAATTTAGCCCTTATTACCCTGGCCGACCAATTAGGCGAACTCATAACAGAGATGCGGTATAGCGGGGTGATAGTTGACCCGCCGCCCAGACCGAACCCGGCACCGCCCAAGCCGTCGTATCCGTCTCCCCCAACGGCCCCCAGGCAGCGAGGCAAGGGCGGTGTCGCCTTGCCATGACACCAACTGAGCATATCCCGCTAGAGCCTACTCCTACAAAGCCACCCACTCAGACGGTAACAGGCGGCGTCTATAGTTACGTTTGGGAAACGGAGGCGGTACAGGTTACCGTGCAGCGGATACGAGAGGACAGCCGCCATACCCCTACAGCCGATGTGAGGATACAGGCCAGGCCCGAAGGCCACATCCACATGACCCGCATCAACCTGCTGTCTACCCAAGCCCGAACCCAGGTAGCCCGACACTGCGCCGGACGCTGTACCCGTAGCCGGGATTGGGACGCGATAGTGGAGCAATTCTGCGTCCTAACCCTCGACCATTGGAGGCAGGGCGAAGCGGTTGTTGACCTCGGCACGGTCAAGCCATCACCGGAGCCAGCCTACCGGCTGCGTCCCTTTCTGCTAGAGGAGGAGGCTACGCTTATATACGGTGACGGTGGGATTGGCAAATCGTATGTGGCCGCGTACCTGGCCTCTCAGATTGACCAGGGAATCCAGGTCGGGAATTACAGCCCCATCCGAGGCCGGGTGCTGTATCTCGATTACGAAACCAATTCCCAGATAGCCGCAAGGCGGTTCCAGGCGTTAGCCAAGGGCTTCGGATTCGGCGACACAAACCGGGTGCTGTATCGGTTCTGCTTCCAGCCGCTGGCACTGGAGATTGCGGAAATCCAGACGATAGTAGCAGAGGCGAACGTCGAATTCATCGTCGTTGATTCTGCTGGGCCTGCGTGCGGTGGTGACCCCGAGTCAGCAGCATCAGCCATCAATTACTTTACAGCTTTGCGGTCACTCCGTAAGACCAGCCTGACCATCGCCCACCGCTCCAAGAGTGGCTCCGTGGGGCCATTTGGAAGCGTGTATTGGGTCAACTACCCCAGAGCCACCTACGAGCTTAAAAAGGCCCAGGAGATGGGCCAGGATGTGATGCATGTCGCCCTTATGCACCGCAAGGTCAACGAGGGACGATTGCAAGAGCCGGTGTCGTTCCGCTTCACATTTCGGCATGGTGCCGTAACAGTGACCGAGGAGGCGATTGCAGACGTGCCGGACTTTGCCACCGAACTGCCAATGGCTGACCAGATAGTTGCTGCCCTCCAAGACCATGGGCCGCAATCAGCCAAGGATGTAGCCGGAATGACCGGCTTGAACCTTGGCAGCGTACAGGTAATTTTGTCCCGCGATTCCCGGTTCCGCCGTATTGGAAATAACCGCTGGGATACCATCTAATGCCGTGGTTCGTCCTCCCGGCCATATAGTCGGCTAAGCGCATTGTCGGGCCGCTATGCCGCTGCTGCGGACGGGTAGACAAGGACGATAATGGGTGTCACTGGGCTCCTACCAGGATGGCACCCGCCACGGCCTTTACAATGGGCCTAGAACGCCCTGAGAGCCGTTTTACGGCTCCCGCTGGTCAAAGATTATATAATCCCCCAGAAAGGAGAGACATGCTCAGTAAACGCCACTACAACGCGATTATGAAAGAACAACAATTTCTTGGAGGGAATGATGGAAGACGCGAGTGAAGACATCTGTGAAGCCATAGATAATCTAGCCAGGGCGATACACCTGGGGCTGAGACAACTGGGTAATGCCGACGCAGTATCTCCTATGGGCGCTATCGAAGCCCATGGCGTGGCGATACGGGACGCCGCCAAGGATATTGCTGGCGCTATCCAAGAACTCAGCGGAGCCATAGACCGCATCGAAATTTCTGGCAGGATTACGGTGCAGCATGAGTTGTGACAATTCTCACGACTGCATCCACCACTGGATAATAGAATCAGCCCACGGCCCTACGAGCATGGGACGCTGTCAGCGGTGTAAAAAAGAGCAAGAATTCGCCAATTCTATCGGGACTTCGGTCTATAACGGCAGAAGCCAGTTCTCGCCGCGCCCTTCCGCCCCAGGCCAGGCCACGGGAGGTAAGAGTGATAATGGATAGCTGGAGTAGGAAATTTTTCCCCGACTTGACCGAATGCGAACATAACGTCAACGACGCCTGGTTCGAGAGGATGCGCGAACTGCTGAACCCCGCCGGAATCCTGGTAGTCCCTACCCTCGCAAAAGCCTTCGACAAGCGTGGTGAGGAGGTCAGTTTGCCCGATGCGTAAAACTGTGCGGAAGCCCAAGACGGGAAGCGTGGGGCGAAGCCCTGTCGTAACCGAAGGGGCTTTCCTGGCTACCGTGACCGAACTAGCTACTCTAGCCGGGTGGCTGGTCTATCATACCTACGACAGTCGCCGGAGCCAGGCGGGGTTTCCCGACCTGGTTCTGGCCCGTGCCGACACGCTAATATTCGCCGAACTGAAAACGGACAAGGGGCGGATTCGCCCGTCGCAACGAGCTTGGCTGGATAGACTGGGAGCGATAGCCACCCAGCAACCCAATATCGAGGTCTATCTATGGAGACCCAAGGACTGGCCGGGAATTGAGAGGATATTGCTAGGATGAATGGTCTTGCAGATGCTGCATGACAGCCTGGCGTACTTCGCGGATGTCGGTCTTTACGGCGCTAATGTCGTCGCGTATATATCCTACGCTGGTGTCCAACTTGCTGAGCGTTTCGAGAACCTGGCTGCGGGTGACGGCCTGACTGCCGTTTTCGCGTCGGCGGGTGAGCATCCAGACCGCTGCCAGGATACAGACCCCCACCGGCCCAATGGCCGCAATCGCTGCCTGCACCACGCTATCCTCTACACCCACGGAACCTTCTTCCCGCCCCAATAGGGCCGTGCATGGCCCTCTTCCACTAGCAGGTTATTGATGTTGACATCCTCGACCCAGAGCGAGCCGAGAATTCGCCCGAACTTCCCCTTTTCTTTCGTGCATTCCAGCCGTACCTTTTGGCCCTTGAGCAATTCTTTCAACCGAGCCTTTGCCGCCAAACCCAACGCTTTCTCCTCCAGGTTGCGAGTGCGGCTCTCAGGGGTGTCTATCCCCATCAAACGAACACGAGCCTTGTGGTGGATGTTAAAGCCTAAATCGACGGTAACGTCCACGGTATCGCCGTCAACTACACGGTTGACCCTTACGTTATAGTCGAACATCTATTCGTTTTCCAAGACCTTGAGCGAGACCCCGCCAAGGAAACCAAATATGCCGCCGATGATGCCGGTAAGCACCTCGATGGCTCCTAGCTTGTATCCCAGCCAGGCGGCAAACATCGAGAACATGGTCGCGCAAATAATGGCGACCAATATCTGAGGTCGTAATTTGGCCGTCATCGAAACCTCTTATCCTTTAACCACGGTGTCTCATCTGCGTAGACCCACTTACCGCACCGCCTGCACCTTGGTTCCGTTCTGTCGGTCTCCAGATTGTGGCCCCATT
>Ga0114899_1001148_pt1 | contig 16230 bp, 15 predicted proteins | sample MalvireepMed_215_FD_83497 | JGI IMG/M metagenome (GOLD analysis project Ga0114899, IMG submission 83497) | Marine viral communities from the Global Malaspina Expedition - Malaspina viral metaG DeepMed_215 | ecosystem: Environmental > Aquatic > Marine > Oceanic | place: Mediterranean Sea... | reverse complement strand
GAGCTGGCGCCCGCTTGAGGTCAGGAGTTGGTCGTAACCGGCCAGCGACGGGGCGGGCCTCTGATCGGCGGCCGCCGGAGCGGCCGTGGTCGGCAGTGCGATCGGCGGGGTGGCGGCCCGCCCGGTGGTGGCCCGGCGGGCGTGCACGGCGACCAGATCGGCATCGAACACCTCGTCGGCCACAGCGGCGGCCATCCCGGCGGCCACCGCCGAGGCGCTCATGGTGCGATGCAGCAGCAGGACCCCGATCAGGGCGCGGGTGCCGGCGCCGTCGCCCAACGCTTTGCGGGCGGCGGTCCAGAATCGCTGGTGGTTGGCGGTGAACGCCCCCGACGCTTTAGCGCTGGCCAGGGCGGTCGACCCGGCCAGGGCGCCGGGCTTGCGCACCAGCACCTCCAGGTAGTGGTCCAGGACCAGGTCTTCGGTGCCCTTGTGCAGTGAGCGGGTGTGCTGCGCGATGACCTTGCCGTGGGCGGCCGGGTCGAGCACGAGGATGCGCGTGGCGCCCAGGCGGACCTCGAGACGACGCCCGACGTGACGTGCGGGCACCGAGTAGTAGGACTGGCGCACGCACACTCGCGCTTTGGCATCGACCCGGCACGACAGGACGGCGTCCACATCGAAGACCTCGGCCGGTAGCGGCCGCAGCAGCGGCAGTTCCCGGGCCGCGGCGGCGCCGACGGTCTCGGCCCGGGCCCCGATACGCCGGGCATCATCGCGGGCATCGGCGGCGGCGATCAGCTCATTGAGCTCGGCCAGGGAGTCCACTTTCGGGACCGGGGTCAGGTGCCGGCGCCGGAACCGGCCGATCTCGCCCTCGACGCCGCCTTTCTCGTGGGCGCCGTCCTTGCCAGGGATGCAGTAGAACGAATCGAATCCGTAGTGCGAGCGCAACGCCACGAAGCGGGGGTGCTCGAACCGGTCCCGACCGAGCGCGACCCTGGTCACGGCGGGTTTGAGGTTGTCGTAGCGGATCATCCCCACCGGTACCCCGCCGAAGGCGGCGAACGCTCGGACGTGGCCGTCGAAGAACGATTCCTGGGCCTGGTTGGCGTAGGCGAAGTGGAACGCCTTGCCCGAGTGCGACAGGCGCATGCAGAACATGAATATCTTCATCACCACCCCGGCAATCGTGGCGGTGAATTCGCCGAAGTCGACCTCGGCCTCCTCGGCCGGCGGGTGGGTCTGCGGCACCATCACCTCTCTCGGGCCGCTGATCTCGGCACGGAGTGTGGCCACCAGGTTGCGCACGCTCGACTCGGCCACCTCCACTCCTTCCTCCTCCATCAGGCGCTGCCACACGCGGCGAGCGGTATGACGCTGCTTGCGAGGCGCTGTGAGGTCCTCGGTCAACCAGCGCCGGATCGTCGCCTCATGCGGGCCCAGTACCGGCGCGGTGCGTTGCGGGGTCTTACGTGGTGGCGGCACCGCATCGGCCAGCGCCGCGCGCACCGTGCGGCGGTGCACCTTGTGCCTCTCGGCGAGGGCCCGGATGGACAGGCCTTCGTCTCGGGCGTCTCGTCGGATACGTTCGAACTGCTCCACTCTCGATCTCTCCTTCAACCCCTTGCCTCTCGTGAACGTCTTTGGTCGGACGACACGAAACTTAGGGTCTGGTTGATCGAGGGTGGGGCCATTTCAGAGCAGCACTACGCCTCCAAGTGGGGCCAATTCAGACTGGCACACTCATCGATCACCGGGTACAGAGCCAAACACCCTTCACATTCGAAATCGAGGTACTCGACGAATACTGCTTCCTCACCCTCGGACAATCGGGGGCTGTCCTCACGCACCAATTGCGCGGTCGGCTCGTCCCCGACCGCCTCAGGGGATGACTCGTCTTGACTGTTCCAGACCAGCATGCCGGCCAGGATGAGCCCGACAACACCGATCAGGGCCAAGGACAATGCCAGGTTCTTACTCAAGTGACTTCCCTACTTTTAGAGGCTGTGCAACCAGACGACCGGACACCGTCTCGCACGGAATTCTGAGCATTCCCGGAGGCGTGCCGACGGCTCGCGACCGACTTCTGGTAACGCAGAGGCACGGTCAGGTACGGACAGCAATGGTGGGCGGCAATGACGGAGCCAGTGTGCCAGCGACGGTTCGGGGAGCGGTAGCTCCGATACGAGCAGCCCACAGACCATTGATGATGATGGCTGCCAGCGACCGGACGACAATCTGCGTGCGCACACTCCTAACTCAGATCGGCAGCGTGGTGTCGGAGATGGCGAAGTCGCGAAGCCAGTACACGAACTGAGTCCAAAGACCACTAAGCAGCAGCAAACCGACGATGATGAGCATGACGCCGCCGGCGATCTGAATTTTCCGGGTGTGTCGTTGCAGCCATCCGACGGTGCGGATGGCCCTCGTAGACCCAAACGCCACTACCACGAAAGGCAGTCCAAGCCCCAAGCAGTACGCCACAATAAGGAGCACTCCGCGAGCCGCGTCGATTCCAGTCCCAGCGGCCACTGACAAGGCCGCCGCCAGCGTCGGACCAAGACAGGGGGTCCACCCCAGAGCGAAGACGGCCCCGAGCAACGGTGCGCCCGCCCAGGTCGACAGAGCTTTGGGCTGCATGCGGGTGTCCCTCTGAAGTACGGGAACGACCCCGATGAACACCAGCCCCATGAGGATTGTGACTACTCCGCCGAGCCGCTGCAGTAGCTCCTGCTGGGGGGCGAGATACTGCACGGCCCCCAACACCATCGCCGACAGCAGGACGAACACCACCGTGAACCCTGCCACGAACAGCAGAGCCGCCAGAACCACGCGTTTGCGCGATGACGATCGGTAGCGCTTCTCCTCAAGCGTGAGCGTGCCCGATGCGGCGCGACGTTGTTCTGCCGCCTGCACTGTGACTGCCGGGCGCTCCGCACCGACAATGCTTGCGAGATAGGCCAGGTAGCCGGGCACGAGCGGAACCACGCACGGCGAGGCGAACGACACGAGCCCCGCGAGCATGCACGCACCTAGCGCGAGCAGAAGTGGGCCGGAAGCCGCTGTCTGCTGAAAGGCCTCACCAATGGACTGCGCGAGCAACACCGTGCTCATCAAGCGTCGCTCCCGACCGGCTCCGCGAGCAGCCTCTCGATGAGCGGCTCCAACTGATAATCAGTGATCTCCGCTAGAAACACCGCAGCCACCCGATGTTGCTTATCGAGGATCAGTGTCGCCGGCACCACCGACGTGGGAAAACCGTCCAGTGCCGCGACCGCAGCCTGGGACGGGTCCCAGATCGAGGGATAGGTGACCCCGTTGTCCTTGACGAAGTCAACGGGTTTGTCGCGATTCGGGTCACGCAAATTGACGCCGACATTGGTGAACCCTCGGGATTCGTACTTGTCCTGCAAGCGTTGTAGATCGTCGATCTCCGCTCGGCACGGCCCACACCATTGGCCCCACAGGTTGATCAGCACCACATCGCCGGGATAATCACCGACGGCCACGGTCATCTCGGGGTCGAGCAGGTTCGGCCCAGACATCGGCGCGATCTTCCTACGCTCCTCCGGAGGGTCGTAGAAAATCTCCAACTGGCCATTCGGGCTGACGAAGTCGAACGTCTCGCCGGTAGCGACAGCGTCAGCTCCGGTCGCGCAGCTTGTCAGCGTCAGCATGCCGACTATGGCTGCGGCTACTGTTCCGATGGACTTGCAGGAAGTGCGGTTTCGGCGACCGCGCACTGCTCTAGGCCTTATGGACAGTCTCGCCATGCCAACATCTTCCCTTCGAGGACCCCCACCGTGGCTGACCATACTGACCGGCTCGGTGATCACCGAACTCGGGCAAGCGCCGACCAGGTCTTCATCCACCAAGGCGAAGCCGGCCGGGCGGGCTCCACTGAGTTAGATCATGCATCTTCAAGACGTCGGCGCATATACCCGTGTTCGGTTCCCTATCTCCCGTACTTCAGGGGTGCCGCGCGACCGGGGGTTCGTGATCTCGGTGGTGCTGGGTCTCAAGCTGGAAGGTGGTGTGCTCGATGTGGAAATGCTCGGCCACACAGTGCCGCACGGTATCGAGGATCTCCGGGGCATGACCGTCCTCGAAGCACTCCTCGTCAAGAACGACATGGGCAGACAGTGTGGGAAGACCGGTGGCGACAGTCGAGGCGTGGAGGTCGTGTACCCCCCGCACGTGGTCGATCTCAAGGATGTGCGCTCGGACCCGGTCAAGGTCGAGGCCAGCCGGGGTGAACTCCATGAGGACGTGGGTAGTTTCTCGAACCAGAAGGAACGCCCGGGGAATGATCATGAGCGCTATAGCGACAGCGGCGATGGTGTCGGCACGCTGAAACCCGGTGGTCATGATGAGCACGGCTGAGACGATGACCGCCAGCGTTCCCAGCGCGTCCATGAGGACTTCCAGGAACGCGGCGCGCATGTTGAAGTTCGCGCCGCGGCTGGACGCGAGCACGAGTGCGGCAGCGATATTGAGAGCCAACGCGACGACGCCGAAAATCAGCAACTCTGCACCCGCGACTTCTGGAGGGTTGCTCCAGCGCTGGACTGCTTCGACAAGGGCGTAGACGCTGACGCCGGCCAGGAGCAGTGCCTGGCCGAGGGCCGCCAAGACCTCGATGCGGCGAAAACCCCAGGTTCGCCGCTTGTTTGAGGGACGAACCATCAGTACCGCCGCGACCAGCGCGACGAGCAGTCCGATGGAATCAGTCAAAGAGTGGACGACATCAACGAGCAGCGCCAGGCTGCCGGTGATCCAGGCGCCGACACCCTGAGCAACGACGATGGAAAAGACCAGCGCGAAGGCAATGCCGAGCTTTCTACGAAAGTCCGGTGCCGACGCGGCTTCCTCCGAACTCGGTCCGTGACTATGTCCAGCACTCATAATGGGTTTACGCCTTTCCTCGACTGGTGGATGGCTGCGACGATCGGGGCACTTTCATGACAGTCCTGGGTCACTGAGCTCATCGCGATCATGGAGATCGCGGTGCGCGCGCAGCGAAAGCGTGGTCCCCGATGCGCTCAGGAGCGCCGCTGCAGACTCGATGAGGGCTTCCAACCGAGTTGGGTCCGCCAGCGAGAACCAGGAGGCCCTGCCTTCGATCCGCACAGTCACCAGCCCGCAGTCCCGAAGACAGGCCAGATGCTTGCTCACCGTGGACTGCGCCAGGTGCATGTGGTCAACCACATCCCGCACCCGGTGCTCGCCGCTACCGAGGTGCTCGAGAATCGCCAACCGCGTCGGCTCTGCCAAAGCATGAAACAGCGCCGCATACACGCTGCGATCCTCCAACTGGAGGGACTCGTCGACCGGGTCACCCGATACGCTATCAATCGTCATATGGCGATGATAGCCCAGTATGGCGATCAGTGGGGATGTGGTGGCATCAGTCATAGCGCACCGGGGTGCATGAGGGCCGAGAAGGGCGAGCTGATCAGGAACGATGCTGGCTCGTGCGTAGATTAGTTGTGCAGCGCCGATGCGTCGCAGACCGGTTCTGGCAGTCCGGCGGTGTCGTGGAGCCCCCGTAGCTCTGCTTGGGTCGACCACCAGGGGTCATACGAGAGCGCTGAAGGCGCACTCGGACCGGCAGGGCCTGGTGCTGTCGGGGCATGTTGCAACGTGATCGAGTGACCGTTCCAGCACTGACCGGAGCTCTTCCAGCCTTTGAATGGTGTCGTCGACCTCGCGTAGCCGATCGGTGAGTAGTGGGTGCAGGGCATCTCGAGTATTGGTGCAGGTCCCCGTTGCGGTGACCTGGAGCAGCCATTTGATCTGGTCGAGTTCCAAGTCCATCTGCTTCGCCCCGTGGATGAACGACAGACGCTCGAGAACCTCTGGCCCGTACTCGCGGTAGCCATTGCTGGCCCGGGTCGAGCTGATCAGGCTGAGCTTTTCGTAGTACCGCAGCGTGGTGGCCGGCACTCCGCTGCGCCTGGCCACTTCAGAAATACGCATGCGCTCGTTCTCCTAGCGGGTCTTGAAGGTTACCGGTCGGCGATGGAGACGGCAGCCTGTTCATCGGGGGCGCCCTTGTCCCGGTGGCGGATGATTTGACTGAGTACTGCGAGGATCGGCAACTCGATCAACGGTCCCACCACCAGAGCGACAGCAATCAGCGGCCGATCAGGGAAAGCCGCCACCGCGATACCCAGAGCGATGGGCGAATTCCTGGCCGTGGTCACCATTGTCAGAGTGACCCGCTGTGGACCAGGTAGGTGCAGCAGTCGAGCTGCCCCGGTGGCGGTCAGCGGGAGGATGACGAAGAACAGGAGTAGCGGAGGTAGTAGCAGCAGCATTTCGGTGCCGTTCTCGGCGACCACGGGTGCTTGCCAGGCGAACATCGCGAAGACCGCTAGGCACAGCAGCGGCATGACCACCCGGTTCGCCCACCTCATCAGGTGCTGTTCCCGCCATCGCCGGCCCTTGAATCCCGCGCTGACCCAGCGCAGTATGAACGCCACTCCCAGTGGGGTGAGGAGAATCAGCCCTACTGCCTCCAGCAGGGTGCCAGCGTCGACCATCGCAGCCTCACCACCGAGCAACATCACGTAGACCGGCAACAAAAGCAGCTGTAACACGAGATTGACGGGAAGCAGCGCCGTAGCGATCCCTGCATGGCCACGCGCCATCGCGGTGAAGACGAGATACCAATCGGTACACGGGGTAACAAGCAACAACAACAACCCGATTCGAAGATCGGGCTGCTCACCGAGCAAGCCAATACCCAGGCCCCAAGCGAGAAGCGGCGTGAAGACGTAGTTCAACACCAAGCTGACAGCGACCAGCGCCTTGGCGTTGCCCACGTCCTTCAAGTTCGAGGCGTCGAGCTGGACGAACACAGCGATAAGCATCACCAGCAGAGCCGGAATTACTACGTACTCGCCACTGGCACCGAGCGGAGTCGCAAGACCGACCCCCAACCCGGCCAGAGCGGCCGCGGCGACAAACACGCTTTGCAAGCGCTCGATCCAGGTCATCGATGGGCCTCCATCAAACAGCAGCTGCAGGGCAGCCCCAAAGGTAAACCTTCAAGTTGACTGGAAGGTCAAGTCCGCCCGGCCTCGGCGGGAGGGCCCACGCAGCTGTTGTCGCGTTTGACGATCCTCCATTACGACGCAGCTAGAGGGGCATGATCAGAAGGCTCCGAGCCAGTCCGGTCGTCCCGTAGATATGTCGCGCCAGCGAGTTGCGTTGAGCAGGATCATTCGCGACAGAGGACTGAAGTCATCGGCACAGGTCGCCCCAAAGTGCTGCCCATTGCTCGGGGCGAAGATCACGTGGAAGGGCTCGCGAGTTGATTTCTGCTTTCCTCAGCGTGTCTCGGATGTGGTTGCGCGGCGCTTGTGTGGCCTGCTGCACGATGCGCTCAAGGCTTCCGCCGCGGCCGGTGAATATCGCGCGCACGAACCGCTCGTACGCTTGTCGTTTCACAACGGGAACCAATGGAGTGGGGCGGCGGATGATGTGGATAATGCCGCCGTCCACGCCTGGCCTCGGATGGAAGGCCGTGGATGGCACGCGTCCGTGCAAGGCGAAAGTGAACCAGGGTGCGGTCTGAGCAGTCAGCAATGTGGAGCCCCCGACGCCGGCACGTCTGCGAGCCACTTCCCATTGGGTGAGCAGCACAGCCTGCTGCCACGTCCCGGTGGTGAGCAGCCGGCGCAGGATCGGCGTCGTGATGTGGAACGGAACGTTTCCAACGATTACCGGGGTGGTGAGCGGGTAAGCGAGAACGTCGGCCTGTTTGACCGCCACACCGGGCATGCGCCGGCGCAGCTTAGCAACCCGGTGCTCGTCGATGTCGATCGCGGTAAGCGGCCTCTGAAGGCGTGCCAGGTGCCGAGTAAGTGCGCCACTGCCGGAACCGATTTCTAGAATCGGCCCCTGCGTAGCTGCGACGATTGCGGCAATCTTTTCGAGGGTGGGGCCATGAACGAGAAAGTTCTGGCCAAGTTCGTGTCGGCCGCCATGGGTTGAACGGGGCATGATCGCGCTCCAAGAATTGAACGGGAGCGCCTCGAGAACAGGCAGGTCAAGACCGAGAAAGTGGGTACGCAGAGGTGCCGTTCCGAGACGCATGAGGTCTCTCGGACGGACGACGCGCTAAAGCGTTCAGCGAAGCGCGCCGTCAGGCGCGGCGGTCGCGAACAGCAAGCGAGTACGCCGCAGCGTGCCCGCAAATCAAATTGCCCATGAACGAGAACATAGCAGCATCCGTCGGCGAGTCCACGGTCGGCGCCAAACGGACAACACGACCGGCCTTGCCGTCTCTTCTACCTACAGTTTTACGAGACAGACGTCCCCGCTCCGGACTCCGGTCGGTGCCCCTCGCTCAGTTATCGCAGATGCGTCAAATTCGGAAGAGGGAATTGACCACCGCAAATTCAACCAGTCCTGTCAGTGACTCTGTTAACGGAGGATGTGGCTTTCGTGGTGGTGCTGTAGCGAGACCACGCAATCCGGGCGGCACCACGCTGGCCCGCAGTTGCTCGGCGGCTTGGGGGAGGTTCAGGGTCGAACTGCAAGGTCGGATCCCAGTGGATGGTCGAACGGCTGGCCTGCTCGATGCTGGGTGTCATTGGGCCGGAGTCCATGGACCTGTTTCAATTTCGGCTGCCGCGACTACGTCGAACGGGGCGGGCCCGATGCTGCTACCCTCGTCGGTTTCGATCCGCGCTGGGATGGGGTCGGCGCCGTCGAACAAGATAACTTCGACGCGTTGCGGGGTCGTGGGGTCGGCCGCATCGCGGTAGCCACGCCAGAACACAATTGCTTCTGCCCGCTCTCCTGGCATGAGCCCGAGGCCATGTGCCGGGGGCGTAACCGGAAGCCGGTACGCCTCAAGTGAGCGGTGACGAATGTTGAGACCCTGTCCGCCTTGGGTGATATGGAGTGATGGGTGGCCGCGCAGCGCGCACGCGCTTTGCCCGACGTTGTGCGCTACGAGCGTGGCTGCCGAGTCGCCGCTGGCAAACTCCCAGCCGGTGAGGGCGACGGTGATGGTGGCGGGACCGCATGGGGGGAGCCCGGCCGCGGGCAGGGACGGTACCGGTTGTTCTTGCGACCCGGGCGCGGGGAGGGGCTGCGGCTCGGGCGTGTTCTCGGGTATCGCCTCCGGGGCAGGGCCCGTGCGGGCCACAGCATCGGCCGGTGGGGCCGGGACGGGTGTGGCAGCGTAAGCCGCAGCCACGCCGATCACGAGAAGGCCGGCTGCCAACACGGCGCACCAACGCGCCCGGTGCGCCGTGCCGGCGGTGGTCTCTACCTGCTCATCTCTACTGATGGCAGCTGCGTGGGACCTGGAGAGGAACAGGTACACCGTCATGGCGCCGGCGATGTTGCCCGCGAAGATAGCCACTATGGCTCCCACGAAGAAAAGGGATGGCCACAGCAGTGCAGTTGCTAGTGCTCCGGTGATTAATACGGTGGCGACCACGAGGGCGGCTGCGAACCACGCCTGGCGCTGCCTGCCTGTGCTCAGGCGCAGTGACCACCAGATCAGGACTGCGGCGACGACGGCGCACCATGCCGCGGCTGCCAGCGCTCCGGTGAAGGTTTGGCGCGAGGCCGCGGCCAGCGCCGTGACGGGGCCTAGGGCGATGGCCGTCGCGTAAGCGCCCCCAGATCCGAAGAATCCACCGGACGCGTTGCCGGCCCGGTGCGCCTTTCTCGGCAGGGTTGCACCAATAGCCAGCCAGGCCAGTGCCCCGAGCACCAGCGCCCCGCATCCGATGGCGAGATATCGAATACGCGCCGTTCGCCACAGGCCCTCAAAGGGGGTGTCGTTGCAGCCGAACAGCCAGGCCGGCTCTTGGCACAGACCCGAACTGTGTACGGCGACGGTGGTCAGAACGGCCAGGCAGGCCAGGACAGAAGCGATCGCCAGAACGCGCGCGGTGATAAGCGGAGACATCCCTCTCCCCTCCGGTCAGCGAGCCACGCGGCGCCACCGAGTCGGGGGCGCTGCTGTCGGTCACCACAGTGCCCGCGGGAGCGGCGGGAGCCTAATCCCGCTGTGCCCGTATTGGATAGGAGTCCTCAATCGGGGCAGGTGACGGGGGGTCGTGTCGGGCAGAATATGCCCATGCCGTCTCGCTCTGGTTCCTCATCGCGTGTTGACCTCACGCGCCTGTGCGCGCTCTTTCTCGCGGTCGCCGAAGAGCGTCATTTCGGCGCGGCGGCCGACCGACTGGGCACCACCCAACCGACGGTGTCTCAGGGACTGCAACGCCTGGAGGGCCATCTCGGGGTGCGATTGCTGGACCGGACACGCGACGGCGCGGTAGTCACCTCTGCGGGTCGTCATCTGCTCCCGCTGGCCCGCACTCTGGTCCGCGACGCCACGCAATTCGAGGCAGCCGCTGGAGAACTGGCCAGCCGAGGGCTGACGTTCGCCGTCGGCGCGTCTGCCACCACCCCGGCTCAACTCACTGCCGCCGCCGTGACCTCGATCCGCCCCCAGATCGAGTCGGTGAGTGTGGCCCGCGGTCAAGGACCCGAGTTGGTGTCCCGAGTCGAGAACGGCGAGCTCGACGTGGCGGTGTTGGAAGATCCGAGCCCCGCCGGGGATCTCGTGCGCGGGGTGATGCACCGCCTTCCACGCCGACTGGCCGTACCGGAGGGCATGATCTCCGATCCGCGGGGGCGTATCCCCCGGCAAGAACTTCGGCAACTGGATCTGGCCGTGACACCACGAGCCACCGGACCGGCGGCCTGGGACCTCCTGATTGACCTACTCAAAGAGGCAGGCATCGACCCACGGCCGGTGGAGGCCCCCACCAGCTCGGACGTCCTGACCCAGGTCGCTGCCGGTTCAGCGTTCGCGGTCGTGGATGCCTTCAGCCCCACGATCGACGGCGTGCAATTGCTGGACCTGCCCGGCCGCTTCGAAAACCACTTTCGCGCCCTCGTCCACCCGGACCGGCAACGCACCCCCGACGGCCACGACATCAGGTCCCTCGTTGACAGGGGGCTGGCCAGGGTATGCCGCACGGTGACTGGGGGCCCCACCCCGTGACCACGCTCGATCTAGTCCGTGCCGAGCTAGCCTTCGCCGGTTGCGACGGGTGGTGCTACGCCGAGCGCATCGACCGGCCCGGCACCGGTCTGGGTATCGGCCAAGACGTTCCGGTGGTGGTGGCCTCTATGTACAAGCTGCACCTCATGGTGGCGGCCTGCCGCGCTGCAGCCGCCGGCACCCTGGACCTGACACAACGGGTCACCATCACCCCCAACGAACACACGCCGGGGCCGACCGGCTTCGCCCTCTTCGCCGACGACGTCGAGGTCTCGATCCGCGATCTCGTGCGCATGATGATCACGGTCTCAGACAACACCGCCGCCGAAGCAGTGCAACGCCTCCTACCCGCCGGCGCCCTCGACGAGACCCTCTTAGCCCTCAACCTTGAGGCCACGGTGATCCGCGGAGGGGTGAGAGCCCAGCAACAACTGACGATCTCCGAACTCGGCGCACGCGACTGGCAAGACGCCGCCCACCTGCTGGCAACCGACCCCGCCACCGACCAGATCCACGCCTACGACCCCGCGTACGTCTCGCACAGCACTGCCCGAGCGCTATGCCAGCTGATGCGCGCAATCTGGACGAACACCGCCTCCGACCCCCAGCAGTGCGCATTCATGAGGGAGGTCCTGGGCCAGCAGATCTGGCCGCACCGCATCGCAAGTGGGTTCCCTTTGGCATCGACAGCGGTCGCCGGCAAAACCGGCACCATTGGCCGGATCCGCGCCGAGACCGCCGTCGTCCAACCAGACGGTGAGCCACCGGTCGTCGTGTGCGTTGTAACCCGGGCAGCCCGCGCCGACGCGGCGCTGCCCACAGTGGACGCCTCCATCGGACGTATCGCGCGGCTCCTCGTCAACGAGGCGCGAATGGGGGCAGACCTGCAGCGATAAAGCTAATCAATCACAGGCGGCGAACGCGGCACTTGGACAGGTCAGCAACCCGACGGCTTTCCTAATCGCATGCACCGTTTGCGCCACTCGACCCTCGCCGTAATCCTGACCGCCACACTCCCCTTGGCGTCCTGCGGCCTGTTGTTCTCGGATCCACGGCAGGAGAACCTCGACGGGTTCGTTGACGCCCTCCAGCGCAAAGACGCCGTCGCGGCCGCAGCGTTCACCTCTACACCGGAAGTCGCGGCCACTGACCTGCAACGCACCTTCGACGGGATCGGCACCACGCAGATCTCCGCCCGCGTCCCCGACATCGGAGACTCGGTCACCACGCGACACGAACTCCAACTGCAATGGCGGGTACCTTCCGGCGACACCGCCACCAGCACAGGAATCGTCACGTTCGCACCCGGCGACACGGTGGCATGGTCACCATCCATTCTCGACTCTCGCGCGACCACCGGCGGCTACCTTGGCTACTCGGACACCAAGAAGTACACCGCGCCCATCGTCGACCGAAACGACATCCGAATCATGGGCTGGGCCCCGGTCACAATGGTCTCACTGGCCCCCGATTCCCGCGCCTCGGCAGCGCAAGTCGCATCCCTGCTGAACGAAATCGAACCATCTATCACGGCGGAGACGATCCGAACCGGGATGGCCGCCGCACCCGGTACCGACTACACCGTGGTCTCGCTTCGCCAAGAAGACATTGAGCCGATTCGGGGCATGCTGGAGACTGTCCCCGGGATCAGCCTCACCGAACAAGGTCGACTCGTCACCTCCGACCCTAGGATTCACTCCCCGGCCTTCGCCGGCCTGCCCGACTACTGGAACGAGCGCCTCACCGCTGGCGCTGGATGGGCCCTGCAAGTCATCAACCCCTCGGGCACCTTCGAACTCGGCGGACGCGAACCCGAGAGCCTGCGCAACATCGGAACCACCATCGACGTCGCCCTACAAGCAGCCGCGCAAAACGCCGTCGACGCCCAAGACGCCCCAGCAACGATCGTCGCAATCGAACCGACCACTGGCGGGGTCCTGGCCGTCGCTCAAAACCCCGCTGCCGACGCCCAAGGACCCATCTCGTTGACCGGCCTCTACCCGCCCGGATCCACCTTCAAGACAGTGACGACAGCAGCGGCCCTCGACGCCGGCCTGGCCACAGCCGACACTCCCCTTGCCTGCCCCTCCCGGGCCACCATCGAGGGACGATCCATCCCCAACGACAACGAGTTCGATCTCGGCACCGTCCCGCTACACACGGCATTCGCCCAATCGTGCAACACCACCCAAGGGGCACTCGCGGTCCAACTCAGCCCCGAGGCGATGCGCGACACCGCCGCGCGACTCGGGTTCGGTGTCGACTTCCAAGCGCCCGCACTAACCACCGTCACCGGACAAGTACCAGTGACCACCGGCGGAGCAGCACGCGTCGAAGCGGCCATCGGACAAGGCACCGTCACGGCAAGCCCATTCGGCATCGCAGTCATGGAAGCCTCACTCGCCAACAACGGACAAATGGTCCTGCCGACCCTCATCCAAGACGAACACACAACCTCCGACCAGACACCGGACCCTCTCCCAGCAGAAACCGTCGCCGCACTCCGGACGATGATGCGCGAAACCGTCACCAGCGGCTCCGCCAGCAGCCTGGCCGACATCGAAGACCTCGGCGGCAAAACCGGCACCGCCGAAACCGGAAACGGACCAGCCCACGGGTGGTTCGCGGGAATCGTCCACGACATCGCATTCTGCGCATTCATCGAAGGCGCCGACAGCTCAGGACCCGCCGTCGCGATGTCAGGCCAATTCCTCCGCGGCGCCGGAGAAGCCCTCACCCGCTAAACCGGCCCACCCAAACTCAGAACGTCTGTCGACCTCCCGTACAGATCGAACGCCGATAGCCAGATATTATGTAAAGCCGAGGACTGCGCGATGGCCCCGACGCATCATCGAACTCATGCCGCTCGCACGTCCGCCAGACGCCCAACGCATCGCCCCATAGGCTCTGAAGATGCCTTTCGATACTCAGCTCGGCCGATGGGTGCGGCGCACTCGGCATGTCAGTGACACCCTGGAGCCGTTCCTCTGCGCATTGCCAGACCACGAGCAGGTTCTCTTCGAACACACCCTTGGCACGATTCAGGCCCTACTTGAGGAGCATATGCATGCCGGCGACGGTGACGCCCCGCCTGACGACGGAGCCTTGGCCGCGGTGGTGAACCCATTCGTTAGCTCTTTGAGGGAGTTTGTAACTCTAACGACCGCACCCAAGTCAACTGCTGAACTCCGCAAGCTTCTGTATGACCTTCACGCTACCGCACAGACGGCCTACGTTGCCCTCACAAGCGACGGCGGGTTGGGCATCCAGACTGTTGATGAGGTCATTAGAGACTTTCACCAAGAATACAGGTTGTCGCTAATTCTCGCGCTGACAGCAAATAGCGCACTTTCCGAGACTGTGGTCCGCTGGCAGAAGTTGAAATCATCCGAGCCCACGACCGATGATCATCTGGATCTGACCTCTATGGCTTTCGTACCGAACCCGAACGAACGAACTATCCCCATGGCTACGCTCTCAACCGCCAGCACACCTGACCCTTTAGTCATCACACCGGAGAACATCGCTGCGTCCATGCAGACTCTGATGACTGGGGGAACACCTCCTCCGATCTACGGCTTGGCCTACTCGCAGTGGTTCGCCAGCATTCATGCGGCATGGGAGGACACCTACCGCCCCCGCCTAGCTGTCGCGCATGGTACCGACGAAACCGGCGACGCCTGGACGAAGAACGACATCCGGTCCGAGCTCTTCAACGAGATCCGGCAGATACGCCACGACATCTCACATAAGAAAGGCGTGTGTATCGAGAGCGCCAGCAACACGCTGATCGACTGGGTCGAGCATGGAAGAGTTATTGCTCCTACGCCTCAGCAGATGCTCGGCCTGCTCGACCTGTTCCCCTTCGACGAGCTGCGGAGCACCCCGACACGGGTCGAGCGGTCTACCGGCCAGCTTCCCTACGCATTCGACCTCGGATGGATCGAACAGGTAAAAGCCCACGTCGAGGCAATCGAACCAGCCAAGAAGAAGCGGCCCGCTGTGCTCCAGAAGATCATCGATGACTGGATTGGTACCACCTCGGAGGTTTGATTACTCGCACGTCGCGTTTCTCCACGCAAGTCACGAGCCCTAGCCGAACCAACCAAATTCCCGAGCGAGATTCGTCCGTCCCATAGTGTGGTCAGATGGGCGCCGACTTATTCATCTCATACGCATGGACCTCCGACGCGCACCGTGAATGGGTACATCTCTTGGCGGCTAACATGAAGGCGATCGGATACGATGTCCTCATTGATGCCGACGTCGACTACGGCGACGGCCTCAACGGCTTCATGAGGCGTGCCACAGACTGTCGGCACGTTCTCATGGTCGTTGACCAAAACTACGTCTACAGGGCAGACCACCTCCCAGAGAGCGGGGTGGGAATCGAGAACAACTGGTTTCGAGACGCCCACTCGAACAAGCGGCGGACATGGCTATCGGTCCTATTCCGCGATAATCCCGGCCACCTGATCCCCTCTTGGCTCACACCCCACAACCCGAGGGGGCACTCGTTCAACGCAGACTCCCCGACCGACAGTTTCCCCGGAAGTGAACAGGTCGAAGAGCTATGGCGATGGATCGAGGACCTACCCGCGAACCGTGACCATGGCACCCGGGTAGCGACGCTTCGCGAACGATGCATGCGGTTGGAGAAGATAGACCGGGAACGTGACCCGAACACATGGTCCAGCCCCGCAATCGAGGGAGAGATCGACTTCGACTACGAACGCTCCCCCTGCAAGCAGTATTCACTTGGCGGTGGGGAGTTCTCTTTCGCCCTCCACGTTTCCGGCTGCGACGCGCGTTCGGTATACGTGCTTAATGACCCGATTCACGCTGTGGGGATCAACCGGACTGGAGTTTCAGCCACAAGCGATCTCGCTGCTCAACTTACGCCGGGCCGCTACGTACAAGCATATGTGGGACAGCAGGTCATTTTGCAAAATTCTCAAGGGGCCCTCTGTCTCGTCGATTTGCTCGACGTGCAGCATGAGTTGACCGAGCCGCACTACAAACCGGCCTCGATCCAGTTCCACTACCGTATCCTCATCGAGTCGTAAGAACTTCCATACGTCGAACCCTTACAGAGATAAGTCAGACAACAAGAGACACTTCGGAGCGGGCTGTCGTAAACTGAGTATCGAAGAGGCGACGGGAGAGGATAAGAATGGCTAAGCGAGTCGTGTACGAGCGAGCAGATGGCAAGTGGGGTTGGCGCCTAGTAGTGAATGGTAATATCG
>Ga0114899_1001146_pt1 | contig 16252 bp, 19 predicted proteins | sample MalvireepMed_215_FD_83497 | JGI IMG/M metagenome (GOLD analysis project Ga0114899, IMG submission 83497) | Marine viral communities from the Global Malaspina Expedition - Malaspina viral metaG DeepMed_215 | ecosystem: Environmental > Aquatic > Marine > Oceanic | place: Mediterranean Sea... | reverse complement strand
CCCCGTATGAGTTCCATCCATATCTCTAGCTATAGCACTGTCTAGTACCTTTTCTAGGGGGTTTCTAGCTTTAGCCGGAGCTTTGCCGGAGTTAGTCTTTTCATTCACTTTTAAATCAGTAGCAACTACCATTGAAAAAGGGATTGTCCAACTAGCAAAAATATTAACAGTTAAATCATCATTTAACTTAAGACCTACAACCCTAGTCCTATTGATTTTTGTTAATTTATAAAATCCGGATGACTTACCTTTTGCATTTACACATTCAAACACTGTACCAATCTTTAAGTTCATCACATTTAATTCGCTTATTTGCTTTATTTTACGTAGTATAAGCTCTTTTAAATCCCTTAGTGTCCCCACATCATTAATACCTTTTATATCATCTTTAATTGAATCTATCATTTCATTATCAAAACTAATCATATTCGCTTTCCTTTTTTTTGTTATAGAAATTATATTATTTCCAGACCCTAGGGTTTCTAGGGGACCCTTAAAGGACCCCCCTCATCAGTGGATTTATTTCTTTTTTTTAACTACACTATCTTTCCAACTATCACCATTAGCAATACACTTATCACCAACACCACCGGTAAGTGCATAAATCTTACCTTCCTCTGGTTTATTCTTTTCTCTCCATCCATAATTAACATTCTCATTATGGTCTTCAATCTCAAGAACAATTTTACCGTGATAAGATTGACCTTCCATAACATTGACAATATTCAAATCAGTAATCCCGAACACATCTTTATTGAGCTTATGTAGTTCTGACCAACTACTAACCATAGGTATTTTGCCACCATTATGGCACTTATAGAACCCTTCTATCCCAACCCTAACCTTTACCACCTTAACTTTTTTTCCACTGCTTAAAGCATTGTGGTCTAGGTTCATAATAATAAAACACTCATCCGGCATTTCTTGGAGTTTTAATTTTCTTGTAAAAACACCATCATAACTTTGATTATTTTTCATTTCGCTTTCCTTTTTTAGTTTATCCTCTTTTAAATAATCCCAAGTCCCTTGTGATTCATAGGGAGCTTTACGAGTCCCGTTACTAATTTCCTCACAGACATTGCAGATTACTTTAGTTTGGTCTATTTCATTCATATCCCACTCAAGAACCTCGTCTACTACAGTACAATGAGACGTAGGGACATACTCTCCACAATCCTCACAAAAACAATGCGATTTAATACCACACTCACCACATATTATTTTACCAAAAACATCTTTATTGGTCTCATCAGATAGAGAGCCACAATCCGAACATTTTTTTCTGTAGTCCATTAATGTATCCCCCTAGTAACCATATCAACATATTCTCTAATTTCAATGAGAGTTTTTTTGTTTGTTGATTGGTCATTTTTTGCATCTTGAACTGTTTGCCAATTCTTAAAATACCAATCAGAATAATGTTTACCTCTTTTTTCTAGATATTCTATTCTGATATTAGCTAGATATAATTTAGCCTTAGTATTCAGTTTTTGATTTTCACGGGATGCCATAGGAGTAGCGATATTTAGCTTTCCAACAATACTGACAAAATATCTGTTGCCATCCTTGGTCTTGATTTTCTCTATAATATTTCTAGATTTTAATATTGCTATTGCATCACAGAAATATCCACGGGGACAACCCTCTACCTTATATGGTCTATAACTAGGGTCGCCATCTCTTCTTTCATATGTAATACTTTGAGGAGAGCCATTGAGCAACCAATAAAATCGTTGCATAGCTCCATATTTAACACCTTTTTTTTGAGTCAACATCCACTGTAATAGTTTAGTTGATTTACTAGATTTTTTCTTCATTTTGCTTTCCTTTTTTTAGTTTACCACATCAAAACAACGATTTTAAGATAATATTTAATAGGCACAATTCCTAATAAAACTTTTTTAGCTCAAAATAGAGCCTCCTCAAGATCACAGAGGAGCTTATTTTTTTTATTTACTTGATAAATATTTAGGTAAACTTGGTGTTTTTTAATGTATTAAACTTATAATGATGGAAACTGTTATCTACACATTTGTAGGTTTTTTAGCTGGTGCAACTACCAGTTATTTTTCTTATAAGTTGGGGTCAAGAACTTACAAAGAGGCTATAGAATATTACAGTCAACCAGCAATCCAGCCAGAACAAGAATACGAATCAGATAATAATAATGGTCCAGCATTAGACTGGAATGGTTATGAGGATTATAATATAAATGGACCCCAAGATGAAGAACCTAAAGCTTAGTTTATTTAATAGACTAGTAATAAGGTTCATTAAACGCTCAAAACTGGTCCAGAATGCGATTTCTAATGCATATGAGGTAGGATATAAGTCTGGGTACGGTGAAGGTGTGAAAATAAAATTAAAGGGCAAGAACCCCAAACTAACGAAGAAAATAGACAAACTAATAAAGAAATCTATATATAATAAAGACAACATAACCTAGGAACAATAATATGTCAACAATAGATAAGAAAAAGTGTGAAAAAATGCTAAAGGTATTTGAGAAGAAAGGAAACGTTGCTAAACAAGAATACTATAGAAAGCTACTAGGCTTACCATCATTATCTGAAGAAAAGATGAAGAAAGCAGAGCCTAAACCAAAGAAGAAAAGTGCTAAGAAAAAGTAAGAAAGATTTAATAGAACTAGCTAAGTATTATCACGATAATAATTTACAGTTAGCTAAAACTGAAGGAGCTATGTTCTTAGCTTTGATACTTAATCAGAATCAAATGAATAATTGGACCTTATCAGAGTTTAAAAGATGGGGATATTTACTACATCCATATTATTTGACAGATGAAATATTTAGTGAGTTTGGAGGTATCGCTTAATGACTAATTCTATTGAAGAAAAACTTCTCGACAGATCATTAGAGGAGAAAAATACTCCCGATAAAACCGGTTCAGAGACGGATAGCGACAGAGATTTGAAAACTGGTCGATTTGTCAAAGGAAATTGTGCGAATCCGAAGGGAAGACCTAAATCTGGAGAGACTATAATAGAGAATTTTAGGCTGAATCCACGGTCTGACTCGGTGATTACAAACATTTATAAGATAGCATCTACATTAGGTACAAAGAATGAACATCCGAAAGCATTTGAGTGTGCTAAATTGGTAACAGATAAGCTGATACCAACACTAAAAGCACAAGAGCTAACAGTCAATAATGATGAGCAAGGATTTATATATATGCCAGAGCCTAAAGAATCGGAGAAGGAATAGTGCGTTTAGTTTACATAATACATATTATCAGCACTGGTGTCTCCTCGTGAAGGCATTTAATTTTTTAATGGACCACAAGATATAGTATGGTAGGTGTATGTTAATCGCTGGAATTGTAGCATTATTATTACTGGTATTTTATATGCTTTATAAGGTTTTGGACTAGTCCAATGTTCTCCTCGGTAATCACGAAGGGGGGGTCCTTCTGGAATTCGCTTTTCACGAAGGGGGGGGCATCTCCACCACAGCGACCCTTTATCTCGTCATAAAGGTGTTTAATGCTGTGATAGACTGTGTATAGGATTTTGAAAAAAAATGAAAAAAAAAATATGAAAAAAAATATCAAAAAGGGTTTTAGATAATGTCAGATTCTCCAATAGCTCTTACTCAAGGGGCACATAAGAATTATATATTCAGTGAGCCAGACGGTGAATGGACATCTTATACTGATTTAAGGAACGAATTACCCTTAACTAAAATTAGGCTAACTGAAGGTGAAAATCTCGTAGGACTACCGTTTGATCTAAATGAGAGAGATGAGTACGATAAGTGCTTTCCTCCGGACGTATACAGACCTATGGGTGTTACTACGATTCACCAGCACACTAAAGGTGTTGAATATGTGAGTAATTTAGGCGATACGGGTGGCTGGACCGGCTCCACACCAACGTTTAATCCAGAAGATGGATACGTTATATACGTAAGTAAAGAATCAGCCTTAGAAAGAGGATCATCAGAAGCCGGTGGTGATGTATATATTTACGCAGAGATTGAGCTTGATATTGATGAGATAGATATAGCTGGTAGTGATGGTGGAGAGGCTGGAAGACTCGGTTGGTCTTTAGTCCCATACGCATCATTTAAACGACAGAACTTTAAGGATGCAATTAAATCAACTGATGCTGTAGAGATGCACGATGGAGATGGTCACGTATTTTTAGATGGAAGCGATTGGAAGGGTACGTTAAAAGATTTACAATGTGGTAAGTCATACTGGATGAAAAAAAATACATCTGGTGATGGGATTTTTGAAATATATAATGATAAGGAAGACGGTCAAGTTCAAAGCAGTACGTACTTGCCAACATATATAAACGACATACCACGAAAATATACAGAAGACCCAGCCAACTGGCTGTATAATAGATATCACGGAATGTATGGGAACGTGCAGACAAGGTCCGATAGATGTAGAGTTATATGGAACAGAGCTTATAACTGGGATGAGCAATATATAATAGGGCATAGAATAAGATTTGTAAAAAAAGAAGACGGTTTGTATTGGTATCAACCCTTACCAGTAGGAGATAACGACTGGATAATAGGGTTTATACAGATGAATAACATATTAAAAGTATTAGGTGCAACACGACTTAATGATATATCAATGAACACTCTTTTATCATCAGCAGTAAAGATAGATGTAGATAATTGGGACCCGTATAATGATGATAAACACGCAGAATTATTAACTAACCCAGAAGACTATGCTGGTGGTGGTGCAACTTATGGAAAGCACATACAAGCTATGTGTGATTTAAATGTAATAACAAGTTCTTACAATGATGAACCAATGCACTATTTAAGTGATACTGGACAAAATCCCGGTGGCTATACAAACACATATTTTCTTTATTTCGACAGCACTAAATCTAAATATTATTGGATGTATGAAACAGACAATAAAGTATTAGCAAACGCAACCAGAGCAGAATATAATGCCACAATTTGGTATAATAATTTTGACAGTGGAGCATTTGGTCGTGATAGCAATTCAAGAGAATTAAGACCAATTAAAAGTACAATTAATGTATAAATCAAGTAAGGAGAAGTAAAATGGCAAAAGCACAAGTAAAGCCAAATCAAGTAGCAAAACAACCAATAAAGCAAGTAGGAAAAAGTCCCATAAATGCAGTAGTATCTGGCAATCAAATAATTAAGCCGGGTGGACCATCAGCAAGTGATCTTCTACATCATATGGCTGGGCACGATTTTGATATGAGCTTTGGTGGACCATCAGATATAGGTGGTGGACCAGACCCGTTTTCAGATTATGACCCATTTTCAGACTTTGACCCGTTCGGTGGAATGATATACGGAGTTCCAGAGAATGTTAAAGCTTTATGGGCAAGGAAGAAAGGTAAGAAACTAAATAAGCCTAAAAAAGTTTAGTTTGTGAACACTTTATGGAAACCACATCCGGGACCCCAAACGGAGGTTCTGGCGATAAATGATGTACACGAGACATTATTTGGTGGATCACGTGGTGGTGGCAAGACGGACACCGGGATAATATGGCTACTGAAGAATGCACATAACCCAAAGTTCAGAGGTCTTGTCATTAGACGTAACGCACAAGATTTATCAGATTGGCTAGACAGAGCTAATGCTCTTTTTAATGGAGCTAGTATTACTGGTAAACCGGCAACCATAAAGTTTAAATCTGGAGCTATTATCCGTACCGGGCATTTGAAAGATTCGGATTCTTATATTCACTTTCAAGGACACGAATATCAAAATATAGTAATAGAAGAGTTGACTCAAATACCAAGAGAAGAAGACTATTTAAAGCTACTATCATCGTGTCGGTCAACGGTTACAGATATATCTCCAGCAGTATTATGTACAGCAAATCCCGGAGGACCGGGTCATAGCTGGGTTAAGAGACGTTTTCAAATAGGCATAAAAGAGCCAAATAAGGCATTTAGAGACGAAATCTCTGGTAGGTATAGGATATACGTCCCAGCAACAATAAATGACAATCCTACGTTGAAAAACGCAGACCCGGATTATGTAAAGTATTTAGACAGTTTACCAGAACCATTGCGTAGTGCTTGGTTGTTTGGAGACTGGAATGTATTTGCTGGTCAGTATTTTGATATGTGGGACCCGAAATTACATATAATTAGTAAAGAAAAATCTAAAGAGATGGGATTTGGAGAACATTACAATACTAAGTATATGGGAATTGACTGGGGATATGCTAATCCGTTCGCTTGTGTCTGGATAGAGATTAATAAAGACGGTGATGTTATGGCATATAAAGAGCTGTACGGGACTGAGAAACACCCTTATGAATGGGGGCAAATGATCTATGAGGCTAATAAGTTGGAAAATATTACAATGAGCTACGCAGACCCTAGTATGTGGATACGTAATCCTATGAGCTGGAACAATCCGGCTACTCAGATGTATTCTGATACGTGTATAGCAAATGCATTAATGGGAAATGGAGACAATCCATTGATTCCAAATATGGTCCCAGCTAATAATAGTAGAGTTAATGGATGGAGAAACTTGGCAACATTTTTCTCTCACAGTGAAGATAGGAAACCAAAATTTTATGTAAAAGAAGGAACGTGTCCAAACTTAATAAGGACAATTCCAGATATGGTTAGAGATGAAAAGAATGTAGAGGATATTGATACTACACTTGAAGACCATATAATGGATGCTTTAAGGTATGCATTCACAAGTATACAAGCTCCAGAGGAGCCTACAAAAAAGATACCTAAACTGTTGCAAAAAAAGATAGAGCTTATGGATGGCAATAATAAAAGAAATTGGACATACCAGTTTAAAGGATAATAATGGCAGAAGCAAAAGTTAAAAAACGATCAGTTCTAGATGCTATAAAAAAAGGTCTTCAAGAACTTGCAGAAATAGCTGGGGTACGTAAAGGGGAAAAATCAACAGTAGGTGCAGAAAATTATAGTAATGCTCCTTGGACTACAAGAGATAAGATTACTGTAGTCCAAACAAATAAGGGAAACTATCAGATGGTAAAGAATGTTGGTGGTAGATATTTACATATAGAGTCTGAAACAAAAAATCCCATAAATATAGACTGGAGCCGAGCAAAAGAAATAAGTAAATATGATTTTGATTATATGACAACCAAAAGAGGAGTTGTTACAGAGTCACCGGAGATTGGATTACATAAAGTTTACAAAAAACCTAAATCAATGAGGTAGAAATATGAGTTTTAAGATAGTGAATGGATCAATAGTTGCAGACCCTAGTGGTAAGGGGTTTAAAACAAAGGAAGATGCACAAAATTATATAAACATTCAGTCAAGTGTTAAAAAAAGTAGGAATACCAGAACCACTATTGACCTTAAAAAAGATAAAAATAATAAGAAAACAGATAGAGTTTTACAAGTTTTCCAAGTTGACACTGATGATGGAAAAAGATATTATGCTAAAGAAAAAGGGGAATACTCTAGCAAGTATGACAGTATGTTAGAATTTCAAATGACTAATAAGATTTATAGAAACAAGGCAGATTCTTTATCTACAGATGATTTTAAATATCTTTTAAAGAAAAAGAAATATCCAAAAAAGAAAAAATAATATGGCAAAATCATACGATGATATAAAATCAACAGTACCATTAGTCACAGCTAAAGGTTATAAAGCAGATAGCTCTGAGCATAAGAAAATTAAGAGACTTGAAGATATGTTTGAGTCTGCAAAAAAGTCTCGTGAGCATAAGGTATCAAGATGGAGAAGAAATGAGGAATTATATAATGGAGATTTCTTCAGACCATTTAAGATGCCTAAATATAAATCTCGTATTGTTGCAAACACTATTCATTCTACTGTAGAAACTATGTATTCAATTGTTACAGACAGAGCTCCAAAGGTAGATATAATGCCTAAAAGAGAAGAGCAAGTTACTATAGCAAGAGTAGTCCAAGAGGTTGTAGAATCTGAAATGCAGAAACATAAGTTTGAACGAGCTGTAGCACATATGAAAAGAGATGGATTATTATATGGAAATGGCTTTGTTAAGACTTGTGTAATTGATGGAAAGTTAAATTATTCTAATCCGGACCCTTATACTGTGTTCGTAGACCCATTATGTACATCAATACAAGATGCTAAGTATATTACATTCGCAATACCAACATATATAGATGAAATTAAAAAAGACTATCAGAATGGTAAGTATGTTGGTTCTGAGGGAAACCTTGATCAATATCGTAGCTTTAAATTAAAAGAACCCGGAATATCAGAAAAATCAGATATACCACTGGCTGAGAAATCACCAGTATCTTCAACTGCTGGAGACGATGAGGTTTATGGAGGACAAGCATTATTAAAAGAATGTTTCTTCTGGGAAGACGATACATTAATGATGGGTGTATGGGCAAACAATGTTATGTTACAGTATGGAAAAGCTCCATACTATGAAATGCCTTTAGTAACGTTTCAAAATTATGCAGATGCACATAAGTTCTGGGGAAAGGGAGAGCCGGAGGTTATTGAAACATTAGCAGTAGGAACTGCAATATTGTTATCACAAGGGATTGATAATATTATATATCACGGGAACCCAGCTATTGTAATGAGTAAAACGATGGCGAAGACTCCGGGGAATATGCCAACAGATAAGCCGGGACAGATATTCTATTCAAATGGACCTCACGAGCAAATCAATCGACTCCCAGCCGGTAATATCTCTTCCTCGACTTTACCAATGGCACAGACTCTAATGCAGATGACTGATATAGTAAGTGGGGTCCACGATATTACGCAAGGAAGGAACCCATCTGGGATAACATCTGGAAGAGCTATATCTCAATTACAAGAGGCATCACAGCAAGTTATACGTGCCAAGGAACGTGAGATAGGAACAGATGCAATTATAGATTTATATAAACAAACATTAAGTTTATTACATAATAATTATGAGGATAACATTACTGTAAGAAAAGAATCTGGCAGTGGTTATCAATTTACTAATATACCCCCATATGAGCTGGACCCGGATATGGACTTTAAATATGTCCCTGGATCATCTATGCCAGAATCAAGAGCTCAGAGAATGGACCAAGCACTTGACTTAATTCAAATTGGATTACTAGACTCGGAGAAATTCTGGAGATGGGTAGACAAGGATATTTCAAAAGATATATTAGAAGAAATTTTAGATCAGAAAAAAGCAATGGAGCAACAACAGCAACAGATGATGCAGACAATGGCAACGTCAGAGAACCCACAAGAGATTGAAGATGCTAAACTACAGATGGGAGCTATGAACGGGACATTACCACAAGGTGAGGCTCCACCACAAGGAGAAGAGAATGCCTAAAAATGTATTTACATTAAAGCAATGGTGCAAGAACAACGGGTATCCCGGAGTTACAAAGGAATGTGTACTTTCTGCTGTTAGCAGTGAAGACCCTAAAGTAAAAAAATGGGGAAAGGATGCGATGGTAAGAAACCTAGTTGCTGAAGAAACTGATAAAGAAGATTTAGAAAATGACAATGACCACCAAGGTGGTGGTTCATAGGAATCATTAAATGGACCAATCAAAAGGAGATGTCTAAATGAATGAAGACCTAAATACAGATGCAGTAGTAGAAAATACTGAATCAAAAGAGACTAATTGGAATAACGTTATGGATAATGTAAGCCTTGACGATTATAAGGATGAGTCTAAGGAGACCACAGAGTCTCAAGAAGAAAAACCATCAGAGGTAGAAACTAGTAATGAGCCAGTAACTGAAACTAATGATGCAGAAGATACTAGTGATTATGTCTTAGACATAGAGGGGAAGGAGTTTGGTATAAATGATATAATGGGTTGGAAGCAAGAAGCTGACAACAAAGGCGAATGGACGAAATCAAACACCCAGAAATCACAGAATCTTGCAAGGATGAAGAACTTATCAGATGAACTTGTTAATGATGAGGGATTAAGGAATGCAGTAAAAGATTATTATAGCAGTGATACTGAAAAGCTAAATAAGCTTGGTCTGGATGAACTTAAATCTTTAGATGGTGGTGCTCCGGTGATTAATACCGAACCAACACCACAAGACAATTCTGTAAAAGATGCTAATGAAGATGTAGTTAATTCTAAACTAGAAAAGCTTTCTGGGGAGATGAGAGAAATGGCAGTAGAGAGACGTGTTAAACAATACGAATCTGAACTATCACAACTTGAACAAAATTTTCCAGACCTTCTTGGTGAAGACAAGACTATGGATTTTTTAAAGTTTGCTCAAAATAATGGGGAAACAAATCTCTTACGTGCTTTTAAAGAATGGTCTTTTCCTCAGATGGCAGATAAACTGAAACATAGTTCTGAACTTGATAAAAATAAGACACGTAATCAAGGTAAGGTTGTTAATACCTCTAATGCTGGGTCTAAAGGAAATGTTACAGACGGAAAGGTAAAAAGCTGGAATGATGTTAGCTCCGATAACCCAGAAATTAAAAAGTATTTTGAACGTTAAAGACCTTGACTATTTAAATTCTAATTAAGGAGTAAGTAATTATGGCTATTGACACTAGTGCTATGAATGCACTTACACGGGAAAAGTTTATACCTTTGCTCGTGGACAATATATTTAACTCCAATGTAATGGCTCAAAAATATTTAGCTAATGCAGAAAAACTAGATGGTGGACGTAAGATTATTACACCTCTGGAAATTGCACAAGCAAGTAGTTACATTGGTTTTTATGACGATTATGAGGAACTAGCACCAGCTACTAATGCCCCATTCAAACAAGCAGATTGGCAATGGGCACAAGCTTATGCTGGAGTTACTTTAAGTAATCGTGAGATCGGAATGAATAACGGTGACTCGCAAGTTCTGTCTATCTTAAAAGCAAAACTAAAGAATGCTCAAAAATCATTAACTGATTTATTTGGGACAGCTCTTTTTGAAGATGGTGCAGTAACTGCGACAGAATTAACATCGCTATGTCCAATTGATAATAGTGGTACTGCTGGAGATGCAGACAACCACATTTTTTCCAACACGTTTGGAAGAACACTTGGTGCAATAACATCAGCAAGTGGTGACTATTGGGATGCATTAAACACTGCGTTTAGTGATGCATCAGACGGAATTGACCTTACAGCAAATGCTACTGTAGAGGCAGAGCACTTAGCTGAGTCTTCTGAGGGTTCTGGTGTTGCACAGATAATTGTTGATATGACAAAGATGTATGGTTCTTGTAGTATCGACAGTGACCAACCAGACCTTATAGTGACTACACAAGTTCTTTCAGATATTTATGAAACTGCTCTTATGAATAAGAAAAGATTCGTAGGTACTGAGACTGCTGTTGGTGGTTTTACTGGACTACAGTTTAAGAATGCTGTGGTTGTGGTTGATTCGCACGTACCGGACGGTCATATGTATTTCTTAAATTCTAATTATCTTGACTATAAAGTTCATAGTAATAGGAACTTTGCATTTGAAGATTTTAGAACTAGAGAAGAATATGATGCAGTAATCGCACGTATATTCTGGATGGGACAATTTACTTGTACTAATCCTAGAATGTTAGGTGTACTAACTGCCGGAGCAAACGTATAGTAAGTTCTGATTAAATATTTAAGTGAGGTGCACATTACACTGGATTGAGTTCCTAGGATCACTCCCTCACTTATATACTGGAGATTAAATGACTGGAGAAGATTTATTTAAGAAATTAAGAAGAAGGCTTGAGGAGGCAGACGACACGACTGATGATGGAGCTAATTGGTCTGCCACTGAAAAGACTGATGCGTTTCTTGTTGCATTAAAAACATTAACAGCATCATTAGCAGATAACTATTTGTCTGCTTTATATACAAGCACAACAGCATCATCTTCAAGCAATGAGTTTGCTGTGAACCAGATATTATTACCAGACTCTATAACAAGTGTGTTAGTTACTTATACCTCTGATGTTTCACACGGTCCTAGGTATGCAGAGATTATTAATTTAAAGGAAAGGTCTACAAGAGATAATGCATATATGGAACCTACAACATATGACCCTATAGCATACTTAACAGAGCCATCAGCTAATGCTGGTACTGTAAAGATAGCAGTAGAACCATCGGGAGATATTGCATCTATTCAAATAAGGCATATTGGTGAGCCTACTGAAATAACAGATGATGAGCTAGTTGAGTATCCATTAGGAGATGAGACTATAAACGCATTCTTATATTTAGCAGAAGGAGAGTGTTGGAGGATTGATAATCAACCTAATAGAGCTGGAATGGCTACCCAGTTAGGTGTAGCAGAAATACAAAATTTAAACAGTAGGTATAACCCAGAGTTATGATACAAGAATTACCATTAAGAACATTTTTAAACACACAAACAGACCCAGAGGATGTGCAAGAAAAGGGGTGTGTTGTTTTAGACAATTTAGAGTTAGATAATGCCGGGAAACTGATCATTAGGAAGGGGAAGAAAGTAAAAGCATATTTAGATGAAATATTGTGTACTGACTTAATTAGATGTAACACAACAAGGGGAAAGTTCTTCATAGGCTATGACAAAAATAATAAAACGTATTTTAGAATAAATAAATTATAAAGGATAAATAAGATGGCAAAAATAGACTATGCCCCAGTTTGGTCAAACACCTTAGTTAATGAATACAACTCAACTGGAGCACTTACAAAAGCACGAAACGGTTGGTTACAAAAAGGTGATGTGGTTAGACCGATTACACATAAAAATTATAATGCATCCCTTCCAATAAATTATTTTGGAACAGCATTTGAACCTTGGGCAACAGCTTATTTAAGACAGTTTGGTAAGTCTAAATTTAACCAATTCAACCCATTAAATTGGCTGGGATTGGTTTATGAAATAACAGACGAAACATATAGTATAGTGTTAATACCACCAGCACAAGAAGAGGGTACAGTTGAGGCGACTTGTGTATTTAAAGATGATGGTCTTGATGTAGTTATACCTAATGGTGGAAATATGGAGCTAGATAAAGGTGAAAACAATTCTACAATATCAGCACACGTTACTGTTACTTTAGAGGAAGCTCCCGGTTTTCAACCATATGTGTTATTTGCATACCTACCAGACAACGATGTTCCAATGAGGTCTTATTTTGTTCCTCCATTTGTAGATGTGATGGATTCCGGTATTCCCGGTCAGTCCTTTGTAGATGCTGTAGATGGAATTGGTGCATATGGTGGTTTTAATCTACACTACGATGATTCTAGTGGTTATGGTCTTCGTCAGAATGCTGGTGGTGGAATTTTTAATGATTCTGGTACTGCTGGTGGTTGGGATGAGGGTGGGTCTCAAATGTATATGGCTGAAGATGCTTGGGATGGTCAAAACGGTACTAATGCTTGGAGTGTTGCTTGTGGCTGGGGTGACGGTAGTATACCGACTCCTTTAGGATATGAGATACAAACGGAAAATTTAAGCACTGCTCCAGCTACATTTAGTCTGGATCATACAGAACCACAAGCTTATGGAGAGCACGGTCAGACCGAAGGTATGATGGATTATAAGGATGGTGATGGTAATTATGACCCTACTGGAAATTTTTCTGCACACGGAACCTATATAGTGTTTTTTGTTAATAGAATTGAAGGTTCGTACCTTCAAGGATACGATGAAACTGTGGTTGAAACTCTACCAACTGGTAATATGTTTGGAATAATAGGAGATGCTCCAATTTTTACATTAAGAGTAGGTATGCAACCGTACGGATATGTAGAGGGAACTACTTGGGGTAACGTTACCCCTAATATTAAATATCAAGGAGAAACCATATTCGCTGGTACTGCTGAAGAGGGACACGCAACATCAGTAACTGATACTCAAGATATTGTACTAGACTCTTCTGTGTTTACAGCTCAAGGGTCAAGCATTCCAGACCAACTCCCTAATATGCCTTTCTGGAGAACGTTGGTTCCCGGAATTACGGAGATAACAGTTGTTGAACAATATTTTATAGATGGAGAGGTTACATTTAGTGGTAATATACCAGATGTAACTGTAGAATCAGACAAACTCCACGTTGATGAACAAACCGTAGGAATAAGGATTATGAACCCAATACACTCAGTGGCTCCAACGTTAACACACGTACAAGGTAGTGGAGCAGAAATGACTGTAACTTTTAATGTTGATGCAACCGGTGATTACTGGGTGTATTTAATATCAGATACTCTCCTTCAAGATGGATCAAATCTTATGGGAGGAACAAGTAAATATACTGCCAGTGCGACCGGAGCACAGTCAACAATAGTGTCAGATACAGACATATCAGCTTTAAACCTTACTGATGGTAACGATTATTATGTTAAAATAATAAGTGATGGAGATAATAATAAATGGGCAAGAGGAAATTACTTTGCAATAGTTCAATCTATGACTGGACTAGAGTTAGTTGCACCAAGTGAAGGAACTCAATTTAAACAAGGCGAGACTGTGACCGTTTCTTGGAAAACTGTTAGCAATCTGGATGCAGAGGATAATTCACCAGCATAGATGGCTGAAGTACAGTTCACATTAGAACGTTCCAGCGATGGAGAGACTTGGTCTCAGTTTTCTGGATTTCCGGATGGGGAGGGTGGCACAACAGCCACCATCTCCACCCCGGATGATGGAGAGCACCCTTGGGAGATTCCTCACAACCTAGACCCTACGTATAGGTGGAGGATTATTTCATATGATCCAGTTACAGAACAAGAAACATCTCAAATTGAGTTTGGTGTTTCTGGACGTAGTGAAACAGTTCTTTTGGATGAATCAGATACCCCATTAACCACATCAGAGGTTCAAATATTAAACTTTGGTGACCAGATTAGGATGGCTAATGGAAAGAATGATGCCCCAACTATATATTTAGTTATGGATAGAAATCATTTTTGGGGAGATGTAAGTGAAAGCTCTATATTTATTGATGATGTATCTGAGGTATCTGAAACATACAGCTATGCTTTTACTCCAAACCAAACCCATTTTCCAAACCCTAATGGAGTGGCTGATAATCTTCATATATCTGAAAGATATGTATTAACTGATATAACAAAGATTTATATAGATGGTGTAGAGATTTTAGAGGACAATGATAGATACACCTATTCACCTAAAAACTTAGGAACCAAAAATGCAACATTAGAATTAAAAACACTTTGGGGAGAATTTGATGGTCAAGATGTTGAGGTTGAATATAAATATGCTCCGGTGTCTGGTTATAGTGGGTTGTATTATGATATAGCAAGACCAAGAACATCTGGAGAAGATGTTTATCAATCTCAAGATTTAACTATAGACTCTGTAGAGGATTTAAACGATATATATATAAGTCAACCCGGAATGGAATTAGCTGATAATGTTTATTATTATAAGATTGTTCCAGTATATGATGGAGCTCAAGAACCTAATTTAGATGATTTCCCAGTAGCAGAAACATCAGCAGTTAATACTGATGAGTCTTCACATTTAAGATATATAAAAATTAAGATAGATTTTACAAGCATTAACCCAAGAATAACATCCTTTAATATCTATAGAGCTATTAACTTTGGTGGACCTTATTATAAAATATCTACAGTATCAACACTTGCAAGAGATAAGGACCCAAATGTAGTAACAACAGAAAAGGCACGTGTTGGAGGTGTTTGGTATTTACCGGGACACACTTTAGTGGTAAATGATATAATAATGATAGATGGATTTGTTTGTTATGTTTCAGAGGTGGTTTCAGAGGAAATGTATAGATTTAAAAAATATTCAGACGACACTGAATATCAGCACCCAGAAACAGTATTTAATGTATCAACCGGAAAGGAACAGTATGTTAGTGTTGGTCACGTTCACGGATGCAGTAAACATTACTTATATACACTGGAGGACGATACAACTAAATACCTACACGGGTTTGTTGATCAAACACAGAAATACGAGTGGAAAGACTTTTCCGGGGGCGATGAGTATAATGGATTTGCAAGACCGATTATATTCCCACTTAATTATGAAACAAGGTCAGAGTTAATACCAAAGAGACATTTAGATAAGTCCGGATGGTTCTTACCAAGATTTAATACAGTAGAGAGTCCTACAATATTATATAGAAATTTTACAACAACAGACCTAGATAGGTTCAGTGTTGGGACTGACGATAGTCCAAATTTTCCTTATAACAGTGATGCTGGTTACCACCCAGATTGTTTTTATAAATCAATAACGTTAGGCTCAACATCAGTTAATCAAACAGCATCGGCACATCTGTGGATGAGT
>Ga0114899_1001145_pt1 | contig 16252 bp, 5 predicted proteins | sample MalvireepMed_215_FD_83497 | JGI IMG/M metagenome (GOLD analysis project Ga0114899, IMG submission 83497) | Marine viral communities from the Global Malaspina Expedition - Malaspina viral metaG DeepMed_215 | ecosystem: Environmental > Aquatic > Marine > Oceanic | place: Mediterranean Sea... | reverse complement strand
TCTTATTACATACCCAAAAATATATCTACACAAATGTTCTGAAGGAGCATATATTGGTGGTGAGTCTGGTGGTTATACCGCAGATCCTTATTACTATTGGGGAGATAGGTTTACTGAATTAGACAAGTATGAGAATTATCCTGATTGTAGAGATGAAACATTAGAAGATCCATTTAGTAAATGTGTACCAATTCCATTTCCAGAATATGGACCAACAGGAGGATGTTATTTTAATTCTGATAATCAACTTTGTTGGGGCCCTGGCGGATCTTATGATTCAGAAGGTAATTTATTATATCCCCCCTGCGAGCCAGGTTGTGCAGCAGGAAAACCACACGGGGTAAATTATGAAAATGATTTTGGTACACTTAGTGGTCTTAGTAAAATTCCTGATAATAAGACTTGGCAAAATTATTCATATATGATTGATTCAGAAATATCATGGGATTTGTATCTTGATTATGTTCATTCAATACTTCATCCAGCAGGATTACATTTAGTAGGAAATTATATAGTAAGTGATACTTTTTCACAGGTAGGTACAACAGGTGATGTTACATCTGTAGAGCAACCTGTAGTTGGTAACTATACACCATATAGATTTAACACTTCGGTTAATTTAAGAAATAATGCAAGTTCGGTAGATTTATATCCATGTGGATGGCTTCCATATTTGGGTGGTACTGCAAACGGTGGTGGTGGACCCGTACCAGAGGTAGCGGAGGCATCCGCTACAGCGACAATTATAGGATCTGCGGCTTTGGCTGGTGAAGACGGTACAAATTTTATATTAATAAATGCTGATGGTTCAACTGTAACCTTCCACACAGACCCTACTAAGAACTTTGGCGATACTTCTTCCGATGGAGGTCACTACACATGGGAACTTAACACTGGAGGGAATTTTTCATCGGCTGGAATCAGGAAGGCTACGCAGGCATTATGGATTGCATGTAAGGCAGCAATAGACGCGAACGAATTAGATATGACAATTGCTCCCACTACTGTTGACACCATCGCTGATGGAAGTCAAGTAGATTTTACACTAACTCAAACTACTGCTGGAATTGTTGGCAATACAGCAATAACTTTAATAACTGGTGTTGAGGAGGCTGATGGTGAAACTACCTTTACTGGTGGTATAAATGGTGTTGCTGCCACTGGTGCCGCTAAATATGCAGGTGTTACTTATTCAACAGACCACATTCAAGATTCTTTTGGTTTGTGGTATAAAAATGAAGCAGGGTTAACTGCTCATGAACCTCGATTAGCAGGTGTGACAGCACCTGCGGGAGCAACTGCTGCACCTCTTGGTTTAACTGGACATACTGGTGGGCTTGCTGCTCAAGTGGTGGGTGCAACAGGATTGCTTTTCTTTAGAATATTTCACCATCCAAATACATGGACAACAACTGTTCCAGATGGAATAACATTTGGAGGTATAGAAATTGGCTGGTTTTCTTATCTAGAGGCTATAAATAGTGGGAAGACTGCATCGGTAGGAAATACTGCATCACCAAATAATCCAACAGAGGCTACTGCGGGTTGTGGATTCCCCAACCTCTAAAGTAGGAGATAAAAATGTCACAAGATTTAGGACCAATTCAATTAATAAACAGAGTATTTCAAAAATACTTTAAAGAATATGTTAAAGATAATCCCTTGACATTTATTGTAGGTAAAGCAGCATTTGCTGCAACTGAATCTCCTACTTCTGATGCAGCAAAACAAAATTTGGCTGGGGCAATTATTGGAAAAACAGTAAATGCAGAAGATTCTTTTTATCTAGTTGTAAGCAATAATCTGTGGACACGAGGAGCCAGTTATAATGCATATCGTCCAGATAGGATTAATAAAAATCATTATGTTCTAGTTACAGCACAAAATGGAAAGAAAACTGTTTATCTTTGTATTGAAAATGGAGATTCATATGAAGCAAGTCTTCTATCTGTTGAAGAACCAAATGGTCGTATAGGTCAGATTATTAAAATGGGTGATGGTTATAAGTGGATGGCATTATATCATATTACAGGTCATATGACTAAATTTTTAACTTCAAATTATATACCCGTACCAACTCAATATGATATTGATCAGGCTCCAAGTAGTAGTTCATTAAAATTGACAAATGCTGCTATGGATTATTGGAAAGGGAATAGTGGAAAACTTTTACGATTTGATATTGCAAATTGGATGAGAGATATACGATGGTCTAGTAAACCAATAATTCAATTAAGACAACGTACTGGAGATGATGCTAATATAGATGTCATATTTGAATATGATGCTGATAATGTTGTTGTAGAAAGAAGAGGGTGGAGCCTGTTGGGTATTAATGTTAAGAGTGATGGTTCTGGTTATACTAGAATGATAGATGCAATGCATTTAGATTCAGAACCTGATGATAATAAATGGAAAGTAACTTCTGATCATATAATTGGAAATGATTATAATTCACTTTTGGATACCCATGGACCAGCAATTGTCCCAGTATTTACTCTTGGGGCTTTAGATTTACCTACTATTTTACGAGCAGATAAGTCTATGCTTGTTGTAACTTTAGATGCTTCTGATATTGCACAATTAACCGACGCAACTAGTTTTGATTCTGTTTCATTAGTTCAAAATCTAAAACATTCAAATGGTCAAAATATTGATAAGGTTATAGGAAAAAATACAGCATTCAGGGCATCAACTAAAATTAATTATACTGACTTAAGTGGTTTTAGTCCTGTTGTTGGTAATGAAATTCAAGGAATTGATATAATTGGTTCTAAAAGAAGTATTGGATCTAAAGTTATTTCTCATAACGCAACTAAGAAATTTATAGAAATATCAAATTATGATGGTTATCTATCTGACAGTGCTATGTTTTTTGATTCATCGGCAACTAAACCAACTACAATAATAACAAATGTTGCAGATGAAACTAGTCAAGGAAAAGCGACCCTCTCGGGGCCTGATGGTTCAGGCGCGACTGGCTCATATGCGGTCATAGTAAAAGCCTCTTATGTTGGAGATGCTACGCCAGGAGCGACATCGGCTGCCTCTGGTGCAATTGATAGAGGAGAAGGTAGAAGGGGTGACGATACTATAGTTTTATATACAAATAAATTAGGTCATGAAGGCACTTTAAACGAAACACAAACTATAAGAGCAAGATTTGTAATGGGAGGCGATAAAGTTGAACAAATTTAATATAAATAGAATAAGTAGATAGAAGGAATAAATATGTCATCATTTTATAGATATCAAGATTCTGGTTTGGATGATTGGGATAAGCAAAAAAATTATCTCCAAATGGGATTTAGGCCTGGGTTTGCTATTCAAGCAAGAGAACTTACTCAAATGCAAACTATAATGCAGGCGCAGATAAGTCTTATGGGTACTAAACTTTTTGGTAATGGTGGTTTGGTTGATATAAATGCAAATCTTCAAGGACCTAGTAATGGTGGTACTGGGGTGTATGATTTAACTTTATCACCAGGCCATATTTTTATTAAACCAGAAAATAAAGAAATTGGTTATTGTGTTTATAGTTCAAACACATTAACACTTTCGGGTATTTCTAATTTTGAAGGAGAGCAAGCAAGAGTATATTTGTCCTATGAAGAAGTTCAAGTAAATCCCGATGGAGAAGAATATGATTCTATGGGAGGATTTGCAAAAGTTACTATTGATCCTTCACTGAACGATAATGCTCAAGGTTTTACAAATTATTCTGCGCCTGGATCATCAAGATATCAAATAAATATATTAAGTATTTCTTATTATATTCAGGGAGAAGGAATGCTTCCACCAAATTCAGTTGAAATAATTTATTATAAAGATAATTCACCATATTTTTCTGGAAATCAAAGTTTAGTTCCGATTAATGTTTAGGAGAAGGTAAATGCCAGGATATTTTGCAGGTTGTACAGGATACACATACGCTTATGGTGGAGGGATAAAAGGCCTGACACATGCTGCATGGGCTTTGCCTGGCGGAACTGGAAGTCAATATCCCAGTGAATATGGTATTCATAATTATGATCAATATAGTGGCACTCGCGGTTATACATTAGATGTTTATTCTAGAGATTATGCAATTCCTGATGTTAGTCTAAATGATACATTTGAATCATGGAGAACAGTAACTAATGATAAGATAATTGAAAAATTAAATCTTCTTAAAGTATATGGTGCTACTCATGGTGATGGTATCATGCTTGCAAGTTCTACGGGTGGTACATTAGCAGTAGCATTCTCTGGAAATGTTTTAAGAACTCATTCAACATTTTGTAATAATGTTAGTATTGGAAAAACTCTTAAAGTAGATGGAACACAAATTCCAGCATTGCAATCAGATGCACCAACTGCCAGTGTTACTGCTGGTTATAATTTCTCCGAGAAAATTCTTGTATTAAACAATACAGATGTAAGAATAGGTTGTGATTTTTCTGGAATTATAGTTGGTGGTGGTGTTACTGGACCACATCCATCTTCTATAGACAATAGTGTTGGTGGAGATAAAGATAACGCATTTGTATTTGACAGACCATATTGGCTTCATCAAGATTCTAGATGGAGAACCAAAGAAGGAATGTGGTTTGAGGGTGAATTAAATCATAGTTGTGTATTTGGTGGGAGAACTGCGTGTGGAAGAACAGGTGAAGAGTATCTAGGTGGACCATATGGTTATACTGGATGTGGATTAACTTATTCTACTACTCCAGCCACAGGTGGTGTGGTAAGATGGTATTTCGGTCCAACTCTAGGAACTCATAATTATCTTGATTGGGATGGTAGAGGTGGTGTATCTGGTAAGACTGGTTATGCATGGCATAATCCCCATAAGGGTGCAGAAATTGGTGGAGCAACAGGTGCATTAGTTCTTTCAAATGATACTGGTCCACTCTTAGAATTCGATACAAGTCATGATGGTGATTTTGGTTTTACCAATATTTATCGGGGTGCAAATAGAAAAAGAATTATTAAGAATAGTCATGGATTTAAATTAGGAAATGTTATTCGTTATAGTGGAACAACTCAAGGTTATACTTATGCTTCTGCTGCTGGTAAATATGAATTGCATGGTGATGGTGTAAGAGCAGCAGAACTTCTAGGTGTTGTTTCTAAAGTTGTAGATTATAGAACTTTTGATATTACATTTGTAGGAGAAGTAATTGGAACTAAAGCAGAGTGGAATACTGCTCTTGTTGAAAATCATACTGAAGGATTAATTCCTGGCACTGTTTATTACTTATCTCAATATGGTGGAGCAAATCGTGGTAAACTACAACACCAAGAACCATCAACAGTTGGTTATGTTTTCAGACCCGTACTAATTTCAACAGGAAAAACATCAGGTATTGTATTACCATTTACTGGACAATATCTATCACCAACTGGTTGTTCTGGTGGTGGAGGTGGTAATGCTATAAGTGGAAATAGTGGAAATGATGCAACATTCTTTGAAGTAGGTTATAGTAGTAGTTCAACTGCATTCCAACAGGGCGATGTTGTTTGTATAAACACATCTCAACAGGGGGGAATTGATTTTGCTAATGTTAGTAAAGGTGGTGATTTTATTCAACCATTTGGTGTTGTGTATGATGTAAATTCTTCTTCAAATGTTGCAACAATTGCAACTAGTGGAACAATTACATTCCCATCTCTTAAATTACCTTCTGTTGGAACATGGTATCTTTCTGAAAATGGTAAGTTAACACAAACACCATCTTCTGTAACTATTAAAATATTAGATGCAATTTCTCCATCAACAGTAATTATTAATATTCAAGATGCAAGTTTAGGACTAGCAACAGGTAGAGAAAAAGGTTACGGTACTCATCAAAAGAGAGGTTCCGCAGTAGCAGTCCCAGGCCAATTATTAAGCATTCTAGGACCTACTGGTGCAACTGGTCACACATATGATAATGCACTTCAAGTAAATAAAAATTACATAGCAAATCCAGATTTTGGAATTTGGCAAAGAGGACTTGGTGTTACTGGAGCATATACTGGAAATAATAATACTTACTTTGCAGATAGGTGGGTTCGTCTGACACAAACAGGAACTGGTGGTTTCTATGGAAACAATCCACATACTGGTAAGTCTGCTGGAACTCATAGAACTCTTGATATGAGATTAGAAAGAGGAAACTTTAACAAGAAGCAGACAGAAGTAGAAGGACATCCAGATCACTATGCGGTAATTAGAAGTAATATTACATATCATGGTGGAACACAAACTTATGAATACTCTAAAATAGAGCAAAGATTCCCAGAGGTTAGTGCCTTTTCAGGAAATATTATGAATGCATCATTCTATTGTAGAGCATCTGGTGGAACTGGAAATTGTCACCTTGCGTGGATTCAGAATCATGATGGAAATACAGGTCCCGTTCCTGGCTCAACATTTGGTGGTGTCTGGTCTATTGCTGGTACTTCTGCTGCATTCGGGATTACTGGAAATGAAGTTATTACTCCGATTACAGACTTTACAGTTAATACAAATTGGTCTAGATATGCATTCTCTTTCATTGCACCAGAAGTTTCTAACGCTGCTGGTGCATCAGCAGCAAACTATACTCCCGCAAGAGGAGTAAGTGCAGATCATTTTGCATCTCTAGCATTCTTTACACAATTAACAAGTTACCCAGGCTTAACTACTGGTAAGAATATTAAATTTGCACATGACTTACATCTTGCACAAGTAAAACTTGAAAAGGGAAATGTTTCTACGTTATTCAATGAAGTAGAACCAAATAAAGAACTTAGAAAATGTCAGTGGTATTATCAAACAAGTTATGAATATGGAGGTGCTGTTGGTGCAAATACTATGCGTACAGCAAGTCAACCAGATACATCTGGTGTAAACTTTATTGTGCCTGGAAATTATCTTCACATATATGAATTACCAGTGAGAATGAGAAAAACACCAGTTTGTGGTCTTTGGTCGCCAACAGGAATCGCTGATGAAGGATTTAACAGAGATGCTAGTAATGATATGAGATATGTTGCAGGAACTAAGGGACATATAAATGATGAATTGAGAACTACTGCTAGTAATTCTAAAAATGTAAGTTGTTTTACTGACACATCAAACGGAATTGAAATTCGAGTTCATAGAGGTGCAGCAAAACTAGATTCAGTAACAGTTCATTATTATGCAGACGCAGAGTTAAATTCTGGTTTTCCAGAGCATCCAACTACGACATAAGGGAAGATAAATGGCACAGGTATCAAATTTAAATAGCGGTGAGGGATTACTAAATCCATCTATTTGTATTCAGGGTGCTGGCACTATTGGATCAAAAATTGCTATAACTATAACACAAGTTAATCATGGATTTAGTGCTGGTACTGCTCTTAGGTGGAACAGTGGTATTGATGGAACAACCGCAGAATATCGTCAAGCAAAAGCAGATAATGCTTATAATGCAGAAGTTGTTGGAGTTTTATCCGAAGTTCTTGGTAGAGATTCTTTTGAATTAACTTTATCTGGTGTTGTTAAGATGAATCAATTTTTCAGCAATACTAATGGTTCAATACCAGCAGGTTCTACACAAGATGATGTTTTCTTCCTAAGTGGATATACTGCTGGATGGATGGATGTAAAAAGACCACGAACACCAGGCTGGGTTGCAAAACCAGTAATTACAAGATTAGCAGAAGATAGTGAAAAGAATATTTACGGAATGGTGACAAATTATGTTGGTAGTCTTCTTGGTGGTAATGTTGTAACATCTCTTGGTCAAATTGTTCCTGTTGGAACAATTAATGCATTTTTAGGTTCTAAGAATAAAATTCCAACAGGTTGGGCTTTATGTGATGGTGTTGGTTTGAAAAATGGAAATGGAGTGCCAGGTTTTGATAAAACTAATTATAGTGAATATTATACTACTGTAGGAAAAGAATATGGTTGGGTAGAATGTCTAAAGACAGAAGATTCAGGTATTATAGCGGGAGACAGACTACAACAAGTTGTTGTTGATAAAGAAACTGGTATTGAAAGAAATATTATTGGAGTTATAGTTGGAGCATCTGGAGGAATTGAAGCAGATGGTAAAAGATATATTTTTGTAAAACAAACTCCAAATGATTTGGATCCAGATGAAACCAATACTGAATTTATAAATCAAAACTTTGCTATTGTTTCACCAGATTCAGAAAGACAAGGAGAATCTGATTTAGAAACAAAACCAGATTTTTATAAAACTCCAGATGGTACATTATTAGAATTTTTATATTCTTCTTCTGGTACATATGCTAGAAGATTTAATGCAGATGGTACTTTTAGTGGAACCTTAAACTTATATACTGATGATTCCTTAAAGGTAGGAGTATTTTCTCTTCTTCCACCAGATTTAAGAAATAGATTTGTTTTGGGTGTAGAAGATGAAGAAACAGATAGACGAGGAAGAATTGGTGGTAATGAAAGTATTTCTACAAAAAGTATTTCTGGAACTAATGCGGGGGCTTTACAGACAGATTCTGATAATGGTTTTTGGACTTCACGAAGTAATATGCCTCCATATGTTACTACAAATTGGATAGTTCGTATAGATCCAAATGCAAGTGCAGCAATTATTGATGATTTAGAAATAAAGAATGTACAACTCACAAGCCTTCCAACAACTGGAACGGGTCAAGAACAATGGACCGTTTATAGAGATACGGACAATACGCTTAAGATTAAAATCACATAGGAGGGTAGTAAATAATGACGCATCCTTCCTCTTCTTACAGTACAAGCGCACATCCGTTAAATGTTGGACCAATAGGTGCAACTGGAATTATAGGATCATCTACTGTTGTAACAGGACCAACTGGACCTACTGGCCCAGCAGGAAACACAGGACCATCAGGACCAACTGGTGCTACTGGTAATTATCCAATAGGAGTAACATATTCCAGTACTGGTGGAGATCCTTTGGGTGGACTTGCTCATCACTTAATTGTTAGGTATTCTAATGGTGTAACCGTCGATGGTGGTTATTATAGAGGTCCTACTGGTCAAACAATTCATTTTCTACAGGGAGAAAATTTAGGACAAGCAACTGGGGGTGCATTTTTCCAGAAGTCGGTTCGAGGAGAATTATTCTTAAAAAGCGTAACAGGTGGTGGTGGTATAAAAGTTACTGAAGATGGTTCTACTATTAGAGTATCTTATAAAACAAATGATGCTGTTAAGGGTGGTGGAGTTGCAGGAGAGTTAGTATTCTTTAATAAAGATAGTGCAGGAGGAACTGGATTATCTGGTGCGACCTTTACAAAATATTTTGCAGGCCCTACTTTTGCTTTAGACTGTACAACATATACAGAAAAAGAAGTTGTAAGTAGAATAAGACCATATCAATATGATTGTGTTACGAATACATTGATTTATAAGATAAATCCAAATTCATTACTTACGCTTAAATCAGTAAGAAGTAATTCTGCTTCTGGTAATAATATTTACATAGATGTAGAAAAAGACTATATGGATTTGTTTAATTTAAAATCTATACCTGTAGGAACTTTTCCTTTCTATAAAATTATAGATGGATCTCAACCATCGGATGATGATTTTCCAATCTTGTTTGGAACAAATACTGGCTGTGGATTTACATTAATGATAAAAGGAAGAAATAGGGGTATCTCAACTACTAGAGAAGATTGTTCAGAAAACCCAAGCGCAGAAGTTAATATGAATAAAAGAGTCTTTCCAAGGAATTGGAAATTCCCCAATAACGCAAATCCATTGCAACATGGTGGTATAGATATTATACAGTTTGTTACTATAGGTAGCAAAGATGCAGTGACTGATATGACAGAATGGTATGGAATGTATGTATCTTCAAAAGAAAACCCTTTCATTTAAATGGAGTATAAAGTCTAATTGAGTAATAGCACCCATATGATGGTTTTTGGACCTACTGGACCATCAGGTCCAACTGGAACTGCTTCTGGTATTGGAGCAGATGGTGTTTGTATGGGTTATGGAACTGGTCCAACTGGAGCAAAGGGAATTTCTGGTCCAACTGGAGCAACTGGTCCTGCAGGACCTATGGGTATTGGTTTTGGTTTCTGTGGTTCTACTGCACCTTCATTATTCCAACATTATGATGATACTGGTAATGAGATTTGGGGAACTGCAACTTATGATTATCGATATTATAAGTATGCTGGAATTTGTGGAAACCCTCAACATTCTCTAACATTCTTTTTAGGAACTGGTTCAACTGGAACTAATGCAGCAACACAGACAGGTGGATTTACATTCACTGTCCCTGGCGTATTAAAGAGGGGAATTTATGGCGGAGTTGCTGCTGACATTAGAGGAATAACAGGAAGTACTGGTTCTACTGGTGATGTATTAATTCATACTGTTGGTGGTGGTATTTCTATAGTAAGCAAAATTGAGGGAGCAACTGCTTGGTTTAAAACTATAGGTCAAGGTAGTGATATAGAAGTTTCAGTAATTAATAATACCATTTATCTTCAGGGTGTGAAAGCCAATGCGGCAAGTGGAATTAATATGGGTGTTACTGGTGAGATATTATATCTTAACACAGGATCTTATGCTGCTGGAGCATCTGGAACTTATTTTAATTCTAGTAATCTTTTACATCAGCCTGCTGCTGGAGCATCAGCATATCATGAAGCACTAACAGTGAAAATGGGAAACAAGAGAGAAATAATAAAGAGACATGGTAACTTAAGAGGATTTACTGCGTATCCTGTCGGATGGTCTGAACCATTTCAAACAAATGTATCAATAAATGTAGAAGGTGCAGTGGCTGGAATGATTCACAAAGTATATTGTGGCCCAACTACTGGACAAATTATTTTACCGAGTGTACAGCAACACAATGGAAGTACTCATGACAGTATTCAAAATGTAACAGTTATATTACATGGAGCAAATAATCATGGATTGATAACAGGTAATATTGGTAGTATATCAAAACCAATTGATATTTTTGAAGATAGGGATATATCAAAGTATAGATGGCCTGAAAAATATTCAGTTTCAGGAACATCAGTCTCGTGGGATGATTATACTTTCTCAGAAGGTATTGATATTATATCATTCCAGAGAGTAAAGGATGATAACAATTGGTATTGGCAACCACTGAATCCAAGTTCTGGTTATACTGGAGATTCTAGATTTTCATCTGATGAATATGTTATAGGTGCTTGTTGTTATGAAGCACATCCAGATGGTTGTAGTGATTATTTACTAAAAGGTGAATGCGATGAAATAGAAAAGCAATATCCAAACGATCCAACATATAATACAAACTTCTATCCTTTTACTTTATGTAAAGATTCTTCATGTTCTTCAACAGAAGGAGCATGTTGCACTATGGGAGGTTGTATTCAGACATCTTATGATTTATGTTCTCAGTTTGGTGGATATTTCGTTCCTGATACAATATGTGAACAAAATGGATTAGATTGTAATAATTATCCATGTGGTGATCCTATTTTACCAACTGGTGCTTGTTGTATTTGGAATGCAGAAAACAATTGTACAGATTGTATTGATACAACTCAAGAACAATGTAATATCGTTGGTGGTGTATTTAATGGTCTTGAAAGTTCTTGTGGATTATATCCATGTCAACAGAGATGTGGTGATAATGAATCTATGGCAAGCACAAGTCCAATAGGAGCATGTTGTTCTTCAGATCCAGCATATCCATCGAGTAAAATAGGATCACGTATTACTGAATCAACTTGCTTAAATGTTTTGGATGGAGTTTATTATGGTGATGAAACAACATGTTGCACAATGATTAATGAAGCGGGTTGTGTTGATTGTAATTCAATGGGTGCATGTTGCTTGGGTGGAGTTTGTATCTATACGTCTGCATCAGAATGTTTAGATATTGGTGGTGGTTATCAGGGAGATGAAACTTTTTGTGGAGGAAAGAATCCAATAAATTGTTGTAATCAATTAAAGGGCCCTTGTTGTATTGGGGAAAATTGTGAAGATGGTATTCATCCAGATACTTGCTTTAAAAATGGTGGTGTATTCCAAGGTGCTGGTAAATTATGTAGTGATGTAGATATTAGTTGTTGCTCAGATACAGGACAAGATTTAGGAGCATGTTGTTGTGATACTTGTCATAATTGTTGTCTTTGTAAGAATAATATAACAGCAGAAGAATGTATTGCTAGACAGCAAGAAGGATGTATTAAATGTTCTCACCATGTTGGTAAAAATTGTTTAGATATTGATTGTGCTTCAGATGTTAGTGAATGTCCAGATTGCATTGATGTTGGAGAAGGTGATGAAATTTGGTGGGATCTTTTCGTTTTTGGTGGTTCTCATTATACTTATAATCATTATTATGCTGAACATCTTTATGGACTTCCAAGTATTTGGGGTGGACATATATTAAATCAAGATGAAGAGGATGGCGATTGGACTTTTTCATTAACTACACCAAACGATGGTTATTGGAACACATATGGTTGGTATTGGTCATGGGGTCTTGGTGAATCTGAAGAAACAGATACTGCTAGTTGTGAATGGGGTACAGATCCATTAGATTCTACTGTTCCAAGAAGATCTGGACCATATAATTATCCAGGCTTAATGCGTGGGGGGCTAACCACTCTAAGCAATCCTCTAAGAGATACATTGATTCAGTATTGGGATGATCATGATGACCCTGCTAGGCTTGGAAATGCTAATATGGCAAGTGGTGGAATATTTGGAGTTCAATTGGCTAATCCTAATGCCGCGCCTGGTTTGCTTCATATGTGGCAAAATATTCTGGATTTTAATCAAGGGGGATTCGGCGGTGGGGAGGGTGCGGCTATACCTTTTAGTCCTCATTGGGATAATTGGAATTGGATTGATTTACCAATAATTGAAAATTCTATATTTCCTGAAATTGGTAAAGGAATGGAATTATATGTTGCTTCAAAAGAAGAATTGCATTTCTTTGTAAAACAACGTAATGAGACTCCCCTGTTGGCAGACAAGACTTCATTTGTTTCAGGTATTGATAATAATACTTGGACATCAAGTACAACACAAGGTGCAATTTCTCAGAATCAAATTTTCTATCAAAATGTTATATCAGGAAAAGTAGGAACACTGAACCAATTCACAGAAAACTGGAATGATCAATTTTCTTCTGAAGATCCAAAAACATTATTATTTGCTCGTGTTATAGGAGGACGAGGACCAAGAATACAAAACATACCCGATGATTTAGGGATTGGTGATAATTTAGAACTTGGTATAGTCAATGGAGGACCTGCTACATCAATGGTTTATGTTGGTAGATTTAGACCAGGCGTATCAACTATTCTTGGAACTCAATCATATTCTGATATGGATCAAGCGGCTGAACCAGAAATAATTCGTTCTAGTCCATTGACAGAAGGTTATTGTTGTTCTTGTGGTAATTGTTTAAAGACAAAATCAATATATCATTGTTTACATGGTGATGGTATTTGGCCATGGTCGCCTGAGGATGATGTAAAAAATACTTCTGTTAAAAGATGGTTAGGTCATAGATTAACAGAATATGGATTAGAAGAATTTGGAGGCCGAAATGTTCCGACTATTACTTTCAAACCCGATGCTCCAGGCGATCCTGAATTTCGTGTTAGAGAAATAACTTGTGATTCTCAAACAAATAACCACTCGTCATTAGATCCCATGTTCTGGTCTTGTAGTGCAGGACAGGAAAACAATCCAAACAGTGGAAACTTTTATAATAATTGTATTGAAGATGGAACGTGTTGTGATCATTCAGATAATAGTTGTACAATAACTAAAAAATGTGAATGTCAAAGTCCTACTCAAACATGGCATAATACTTTGAATGATAATGATGATGTAGCATTACAATGTGATTTATGTGATTTTACTTTAACTATAGGTGCTTGTTGTCAAGATACAAATAGTGATGGTTTTCACGATACTTGTACAAACACAACTGAAGATCATTGTTATTCTCTTAGTGGTAATTATCAAGGACCTGGGTCATCTTGTAGTGGTGATCCTTGTATAATTGGTGAAACTGAAGATGATCTCAATTGTTGTGATGATAATTATGATGGTATTAATGATTATTGGTGTTTAGATTGTGCATCATCTAATAAGGGTTGTGGATGTAATTCTGAAACAATATCATTGCCAGGAGTTGGAGGAGAAGATACTACTCCTGAAAGTTGTAATAAAACAAACTTTACTAGTGCTGGTTTTGGAGCAGACTTTGTTAATAATAAAGATATTCAAGCCACAATTGTTCAGGGTATAGGAATAATTTCTTCTGATAATAATAATCCAGTTTCAACTTTTGATCTTGCTGATTGGAATGGAATTAGTGGATGTCCTTGTAGTAATGGTTCATTCCATGATTGTATAAATGGAAATGTTGATTGCCATCCATCGTGTTGTGAATGGGGAGGAAATGATATTGGAATTACTAATATTTCATATGATGAAAATGCTCAGTGGCTTCTTGGTAATATTAACTTCCCATTTGGAACCACAATTCCAATAAATCCAATATCGGGTAGAAAATATTATTCTGCTATACAAAGTTCATTGAATGAAATTGTTGATAGCGGCGATTCTATTCAATCTTTCTGGAACATAACGGATCCTAATAATGATTCTACAAATGTAGGATTACATGCTCCACAATATAATACAATGTGGGCTCCTGATTGGTTTGGAGATAGTGATTACATTACAGGAGGTTGGATTCCTAAGAAGGCTTTCCAAGAAGAATGGGCAGACATTAAGAGTAGTGATGCAGCATTCTCTAACTCCAATTCTGTAAATATGTTTGCATATCGTTGTACTCCATATCAAGGGTTAATGGATGGAGAATGGTGGACTGAAAATTCATGGGAAATCCCATCACAACAAATGGGTAGTGATCCTAAGGCATTAAATCCATCATACTCTAGAAGATTTAAAGTTAATTATGAAACATTTACTACTGAAGATCATTTCCAAGTTATTCAGTTACCTTGGCCTAAGGGAGCAAGGGATGAGTATGAAGCGTATAATAGAATCAGGGATTACTTAAATATAATAAGTAAATTTACTTGTATAGATTCTACAAACATAGATGGTGGTGATCCAACAGAACTTATTAGAGATGCATCTTCATATGGTGATGGACCGTGGGATTGGTTAAATGGTCTTGTTTTCACAAACCAACCAGGCACAGTTATTGATAATTCTACTCTTATTGGAACCAATGATGCAGCACTTCGTTTCCTTGGTTATGAGTCACAACCACATTGGATTATATTCGATAGTGATTGTGTGATGACTCAAGATGTAACTGCATTAGGTTCATCAGTTGGTGATCCAGATGATGGAGTATATTCTAAATGTGTTGCATATAATTATCCTGCATGTCCATTGAGGTTAGATAATAAACAAGTTCAGTTACACAATGATCAAGATAGTGTTAGAGATTCTATTGAAACTGAGAGAGAGAAAAGATTATTAGAGGGTTATGGACCAAATGGACAAGGCCCACTACCACCTATTATTATAGGTTGGTCAGATTGTAAAGGTGTTGGTGGATCTAAGTGGTGGGCAACTATATCTGAATGTAGTGGTAAGATATGTCAGTGGAATAGTAATAATAATCAAAGTCTTGTAGGAATATCGTCCCATCCTTCTTCTGGATGTAATTTGGGTATGACTATACCAACAGTAGGTCAAGGTAATCCTCTTAATAAACCAGTAGGTACTGCTCCCTCATGTGAAATTGAAAACAATCAATGTGATTCAGTTTACTTCTGTAGTGATGAAAATTCACTTTATGATGGACAATTATGTGGATGGTGTAGAATAGAAGGTCAAGACACAGAAAAAATGAGTGTCTTGGAATGTCAGGATAAACTTAACGAGATTACTGAAGCAGATACATGTGAAGGACCATGTGTAGCATATTGGCAATTGAATTCTGATGTTATGTTAAATATTGATTCTAGAAATATTGAAGCAGAATGTATGGATGACCAAAATACTCTTGGTTCGTGTTGTATTAGAATGGGTGGTCGAGGATGGCCTGGCCAGGTATTAGAACCATTGCAGAAAATGTGGAATTTGGGCGAACATGAAATTCCAACTTCTTCAGATTCAACAGTGCCAATTCTAAATTCTAATATTGGTGGTGATGGTAATTTAGAGTGGCATCATCCTTGGTTCTTAGGAAATGATAATAATAATTGGAGTGGTAGTCAGGCTGGTAAATGGGTATTAGATAAAGAAGATTCTTGGGGACCT